>SL_5KL_010_SEDDRAFT_10000647_pt1 | contig 22323 bp, 20 predicted proteins | sample SodLakKL_010_SED_FD_9118 | JGI IMG/M metagenome (IMG submission 9118) | reverse complement strand
TGAAACCCTTTCTCCAACTTATCGGTTGATGATTGGAGTTCCCGGTCGAAGTAATGCCCTGGCCATTGCCGCCCGCCTGGGGCTGGGTGAAGAGATTATCAACCAGGCCAGGGGCTTTATCGGCGAACAGCGATCAAATGTTGAAGGAATGATCAGCCGGATTGAAAAAGAGGAGTATGCTATCCTGGAAAAAAAAGAAGCCTTACAGGCTGAAAAAGAAAACCTTGAAGAGGAACTGGAGGAAATAAAAAGAGAAAGGTCAGCTCTGGCAGAAAAACAGGAAAAAATGATCCGGGATTTTTCTCACCAGGCTGAAGAAATTATTAAAGAAATAAAAGAAGAGGGTAGCAAACTATTAAAAGAGATAAGAAAACATTCCGGACCTGTAGGTGACAGGATGGCGAATGAGTTTAACCTTGCTTTAAAAGCCCAGGAGGAAAAAATAAGAAAATTAACCAAGGATGAAGAAGAAATCAAGAAGAAAAGAAAACCCCTACAGGTAAGTCCTGGAGAAAGAGTTAAAATTGCTTCCCTCAATCAGGAAGGTATTGTAATAAGCGAAAGTGAAGAGAAAGTTAATGTCCAGGCAGGGGTAATGAAAATTTGGGTTGAAAAAACAGATCTTCTTCCGGTAAAAGAAGAAGGGGTTTCTTCCCCCAGGGCATCCCAGCGATATAAGAAATCCAAGGCTCAGACAATTAGAAGCTCTCTTGATCTTAGAGGGATGCGCTGGGAAGAAAGCAGAGAAGAGACGGATAAATATCTTGATGATGCTTACCTTGCGGGTTTGAAAAGGGTTGAAATAATTCACGGAAAGGGAACAGGAGCTCTTCGGCAGGGGATTCATCAACTTCTGGAAGGGCATCACCATGTTGCCGATTTCCGACTTGGTGGTGAGGGAGAAGGCGGAGATGGTGTGACAATCGTTGACTTAAAGGTATAAAAAAACCTGCAGTTCAAAAGAACTGCAGGTTTTTAATTTATCAGGATTTAATCGTTTGTCCGGTCCCATAAACGATCCCAGAACCGATCGATTGCATCGTCTTCAGGGGGAGTTTCCTCTTCCCCACGACTGGGGGTTCCGTGGACAAAACAGGATTGAGTTGGTTTTTTCTCAAAAATGTAGTTGCCGTCTTCATCAGTAAGAGGGACACCGGTTTCAGGATCAAAGCGGTGAATTGGTAAACCTTGATCATCAACCCGAATTCCAGTATCCATCTGGTAGCGCCTTGTTTGGATATTATCACGGGGGCAATCAGGAGTTGCCAGAAGACCGGTTTCTGTATCTATTTCCACTCGTTCAATAGGTTGATGGAAGTTTTCAGTTTCCTCAGGTTCAGTACCCCTGATAAATAATTCGGTTACCTCCCGGGGAGCATAACTTCCGGGAAGTTTACCGGTAAANGGATCAATAGAAACCTCAATAACGTTCCTTGGACGGGGAGGGAAATTGGTAACCGGCATGGGTTCAACGGCTTCCCTCATGTAGCGACCCCATAGTTCAGCTGCAATCCAGCTGCTAAGAGTGACCCCGTAATTTGGTTCATTGGTATGAGGATTAATAACAACATTCCCAGAACTGTCGGTCTGTGGGAAATATTTCATTGGTCTTGGGGAATCTTCCCCTACCCAGACAGCAGTTACAAGGTCCGGAGTATACCCTACAAACCAGGCATCTGTATAATCATTTGTAGTTCCGGTTTTCCCTGCGGTAGGCCGGCCAAGGTCTGCTCTCCACCCAGTCCCATCCTTTATTACCGATTGGAGCATATCGGTAATAATATAAGAAACTCCCTCGCTTAAAGCAATCTCTTTTTTTGGACTTGCTTCGTAAAGAATATTACCTCTGCTATCTTCCACTCTAAGAATTGCCAAAGGTTCAGTCCGAATTCCCCGGTTGGCAAAAACTCCAAAAGCCTGGGCCATTTCAAGGGGAGTAATTCCCCTGGTAAAGCCACCAAGGGCGAGGCCAAGGTTTCGATCCTCAGGAACAAGGCTGGTGATACCTAAATCCTGGGCTGTTCGGAGAGTGTTATTGATACCAACGTCAGCAAGAGTTTTAACTGCAGCAACATTAATAGAGTGGTTCATTGCTTCCCTTAAGGTTACCCAGCCTCTGTAAACATCGTTAAAGTTACGGGGCCAGGGAGTTGGTTTGTCGCCAGGGGAAGTTACGGTATGGCCTGAATAATCAATTGTTGGGTAATCAAGAACTACCGATCCGGGGCTGAGCCCTTCTTTAATTCCGGCAGCGTAAATTATTGGTTTAAAAGCTGATCCAGCCTGTCTCCGACTCTGGGTGGCCCGGTTCCACTGATCGTCTCCACGCCCTCCAACCATTGCTTTAATATGTCCCGTATGGGGATCAATGGAGATAATTGCAAGTTGAGGCTGATTAATGTCTCCGGGAATATTTTCCCTCTGGATAGTTGGCAGGGTTTCATCCTCAAGAGCTTTTTTAACAGTTTTTTCAGCCTGCTCCTGCATTCTATTGTCAAGGGTTGTATAGACTCTCAACCCTCCTCCGTAAACCACTTGAGGACCGAACATTTTTAGCAATTCATCACGAACATATCTAATGAAATAAGGAGCAAATTCATCCTGGGTTTGCCCAAGACCGACCAGTTCAATGGGTTCTTCAGCCGCCTCCCTGGCTTCTTCCCGGGAAATTAACCCCAATTCCAACATTCGGTTTAATGTTACCTGCTGGCGGAATTTTGCCTGATCAAAGTTAAAATAAGGAGAATGGCGGTTGGGAGCCTGAAGGATTCCTACCAGCATTGAAATTTCGGGCAGGCCAAGATCCCAAACATCCTTACCAAAATATTGGTGAGAAGCTGTTTGGACGCCGTATGCGGAATGGCCCCAGAATATTTCATTTAAATAGAATTCGAGGATTTCTTCCTTTGTATATATTCTTTCAAATTGAAGGGCAAGGAACATCTCCTGGAGCTTTCTGTAAATAAATTTTTCCTGGGTTAAGTAGACGTTTCTTGCGAGCTGCATTGTAATGGTGCTTGCTCCCTGGGCGAAACCACCTTCCTGGATATCAACCCAGAAAGCCCGGGCGATCCCCCGGTAATCTATTCCAGAATGCTGGAAGAAACGAGTATCTTCCATTGCCAGAACTGCTTTTTGAAGCATTTCAGGAATTTGATTTAGGGTAACATACTCCCGGTTCTCTCTAAAAAGCCGGTGAATTAATTCTCCATCAGCGTTATATATTCGAGTAGTTTCTGTAGACTGCCAGTCACCGTATGCAGAAACATTTGGGGTGTCGCTAATAATGTAAGCTCCGGCCCCGATGGTGATACCAAAACCAAGGGAAATTAATAAAACAACAGCAATAAAAACTCCCTTGCCTGTACCCACTTTCTTTTTTGGTTTGGTTTTTTTCCTAGAAGCCACTTGCCAAACCCCCTTCCACACCGTAATTATAACATATAAAAACTAGGTTAGGTAGATATAAATTTCAACTTGTTCCCCTAATTTTCCTGTGGTAAAATATACACAATGTAAAAGGTTGCCACATCTCCGTCAAGTGGCGGAGTTTATTATTTGGGAGGTGGCTAATTTGTCCTGGCAGGAAAGCCTGAAAATTCTTAAACAGGGAACACATGAAATAATTGGAGAAGAAGAACTTGTTGAAAAACTAAAGAAAGCTGATTCAGGGGGTGAACCCCTGAAAGTAAAACTGGGTCTTGATCCTACAGCTCCAGATATTCACATTGGCCATACCGTTCCTTTGCGCAAGATGAGGGAATTTCAAGATCTTGGTCACGAGGCGTATCTAATAATTGGTGATTTTACGGGGAGAATTGGGGATCCCTCGCAAAAATCTGAAACAAGAAAACAGCTAACAACTGAAGAGGTTATGGAAAATGCCCGCACCTATCAGGAACAGTTTCGAAAAATTCTTGATCCAGAAAAAACTCACCTGGTTTTTAACAGCGACTGGTTTTCCAAATGGAATCCCGAAGATTTCCTTACTCTTGCATCAAAATATACCGTAGCCCGAATGTTGGAAAGGGATGATTTTGAAAAAAGGTACAAAGAAGGGAAACCGATTTCTATCCTTGAATTTTTCTATCCTCTGCTTCAGGGATATGATTCAATTGCTATAAAAGCAGATGTCGAGTTGGGAGGGACTGACCAGAAATTTAACCTCCTGGTTGGAAGGCATTTGCAAAAAGAATACGGCCAAAGTCCTCAGGCCTTGATTATGACCCCTTTACTTGAAGGAACAGATGGGGTTCAGAAAATGAGCAAATCCCTGAACAACTATATCGGGATTAATGAATCTCCTGGAGAAATATATGGGAAAACCATGTCCATTTCAGATTCTCTTCTTGAGAGCTACATTACTCTAACTACAGATTTAAAGGGAGAAGCCCTGGAAAAATATTTGGGTGATTTAAAGAAAAATATTATTAGTCCTTTAGAAGCAAAAAAGTTTTTAGCCCGGCGCCTTGTAGAAATGTACCATGACAAGGAATCTGCCCTTAAAGCAGAGACTGAGTTTACAAAGGTTTTTTCCCGGGGAAACCTTCCCGAAGAAATTCCAGAAAAAAAGATCCAGGATTCCTGGCTGGATGAGGGGGGGATGGTCCGACTGATTAGCCTTCTTTCTACCCTAAAGATGGTTGGAAGTAATAGTGAAGGCAGGCGAATGGTAAAACAGGGAGGGGTCTATATTAACGAGGACAGAGTTGAAGACCCAAATCTTGAAATACAGCCTCACTCGGGAATGATAATAAGAGTTGGGAAAAGGAAGTTTTTGCGTTTGAAATAGAGGGCTTGAATTTATCAAATGATTTACTCCCTTAAGTTCAGCAAGTTTAATTTTTTTCTGGAACTTAAGGGTAATTTTTTTTCTTATCAAAACAAATGCGAAAAGGCTCCTTGGAAAAGGATTTTTACAAATCATGGGGAAATAAAAAACAAGGAGGTGAGCCTATGGGTAAACGTTTTGCACTTCTTTTGTTAATTGTGCTAGTAATAATCGGGGCAGTTATAGTTTATTTTATTCTCCCTGAAAGAGAACCCGATGTTTTTACTCTTGTGCCCCCCTGGGAAGCGGAGGTTAAGGAAGTTTTCTGGATTGATAATGATACTATTTTAATAACCCAGTTTTCTCGTGAAGGGGAAGGAGACATAGAATCAAGGATTTTCAAATTTAATCCGTTTACTGAAGCGGCAACAGAAATTTTTAGAACTTCAGGTTGGCGTCTTGACCTTTCTGTTTTGGATTTTTCACTGGAAAAAGACCTTCTTGCAATAAAGGAAGGGGACCAGATAAAAGTTATTAATTTTTCCGGGGAAACAGTTTTTCAAATTGAAGAAGCTGGAACCAATACCCAGGCTCTTTTCTCCCCTAACCAGGAAAAAATGGCTTTTACTACTTTTGCCGAGTGGGAACTTCCAACAAATTTATTTATCCTTGACCTTGAAACCCAGGAGAAACAACAGGTAACCGATTATGAGTTTGGGCAAAGCTATAAAACAGGTGGAATTGCTTGGTGTCAGGAAAATGATCTATATTTTGTTGAAGAATTTGCCTTTGGAACTTTGACCATAGGTGGGCAGCGAATTTTTTCTGCCCAGCCTGAAAGGGAACAAGAATTATTTTGGGAGGTTTCTGATAAAGAACAGATTATAGGTTTCCATTTTTTAAACTCCGAGCAACTTCTTTCCTTTTTTGTTGAGTGGGATGACGATGCAATGGAAACCCAGCTATTTTTGGGACACTTTAATGTTTCTCAGGATCAAAAAAAATGGGTTGTACCTCTGGATAGAATGGGAGATCAGGAGTTATGGAAGGAAAAGAAAACAGGTTACCCGACTCGGGTGGAAATGGTGGAAGAACTAATTTTAGTTACAGAGATTGACGAAGATGGAAAGTTTAACATGCTGGCGTTGAATCTGGAAACCGGTGAAAAAGAAAATGAAATTGAAAAAACCGGTTTTCCCAGGATTTCTCCGGATAATGAATGGATTGTTTTCAGTGACTTTTCCGGGGATGAACCTTTAATAAAGGTTGGACCCTTGACAAATTATGTAGAATTAAGGTAATATTGTGCTAAGTTAAAAGCAATGATGGGAAAGAAGATCGAGAAAAGTTTTTCAGAGAGGAACCGGTTGGTGAAAGGTTCTGGCTTTTCCGGTTAAGCCCTCCCGGAGCTGCAGGGGGAAAATCTGCCGTTTGGATTGCGTTAAAATCCCAGAGGCTTCTGTTTTCAGGAGTAAAACAGGGTGGTACCGCGGGAAAGTCCTCGCCCCTGACCAGGGAAGGACTTTTTTTGTATTCAAAAACAGGGGGTTTTACAATGAAAAAATTAACTGGTTCGGAAATCAGGAAAGAGTTTTTGGAGTTTTTTTCCGAAAAAGATCACCTTATTTGGGAAAGTGCTCCTTTAATACCAAAGGATGACCCAACTCTATTGTGGATAAATGCTGGGATGACTCCTTTAAAGCCATTTTTTGATGGAAGCAAAAAGCCTCCCCATCCCAGGATGGCTACGGTCCAAAAATGTATTCGGACAAATGATATTGAAAATGTCGGCCGAACCCTTCGGCACCATACTTTTCTTGAAATGCTGGGGAATTTTTCTTTTGGGGATTATTTTAAAAAAGAAGCCATAATCTGGGCCTGGGAGTTTTTTACAGACAGGTTGGAAATGGATCCGGATAGATTATGGGTTTCGGTATATGAAGAGGACCAGGAAGCCTTTGACATTTGGCGGGAGGAAATAGGTTTTCCCGAGGAAAAGATTGCGTTTTTGGGTAAAGCAGACAACTTTTGGGAAATTGGCCTTGGTCCCTGTGGTCCGTGTAGTGAAATTCACTGGGATCGGGGAGAAGAATTTAGTTGTGGAAGTGAATGTACCCTCGGGTGTGATTGTGATAGGTTTTTGGAACTATGGAATCTTGTGTTTACTCAGTTTGACAAAAAAGAAGATGGTTCCTACAAAACCCTACCCAGTAAAAATATTGATACCGGCCTTGGCCTGGAAAGAATCGCTTCCGTTTTGCAGGAGACACCAAGTAATTATGAAACCGATCTTTTTCTTCCATATATTAAATTTTTGGAAGAGTTAACGGGTTTTAAATATACTGGTAGCGAGAGCAAAGAAACAATGGCTTTCAGGTTAATTGCCGACCATATAAGGGCAATTTCCTTTGCAATTGCTGACGGGGCTCTTCCTTCCAATGAGGGAAGAGGGTACGTAATCAGGAGAATTTTGAGGCGAGCATCAAGATTTGGCCGGCACCTTGGTTTGAAGGATCCTTTCTTACATGAAATGATTCCTTTGGTTAAAGATTTAATGGGGGATGCCTACCCAGAGGTAAAAGAAAAAGCCGATTATATTGCTCAGATTACCAAAATTGAAGAAGATCGCTTTGCTGAAACTATTGAGCAGGGTCTTGAAATCCTTGAAGGATATATAGAAACCCTCAAGGGGACAAATCAAAAAACCCTTCCAGGAAAGGAAGCTTTTAAGCTATATGACACCTACGGATTTCCTTTAGATCTTACCCGGGATGTTTTGTTTGAATCCGGCCTGGATATTGATGAGGAAGGTTTCAATTCAGAGATGGAACAACAGAGGGATCGCGCCCGTAAAGACCGGGCCCATAAAACCCTCGGTTTTGGGGAACGAAAGGATACAGAATTAGAAAAAATTTCTAAGAAACTTGAGGATACTGAGTTTACGGGATATGAAGGGTTAGAAGAAAAAAGTCGGGTTCTGGCAATTATTGGTTCGGAAGGCTCAAAAAAAGAGCTACAATCCGGGGAAAAAGGGTTATTGGTTTTCGATCGGACTCCTTTTTATCCTGAAGGCGGAGGCCAGGTTGGGGATACTGGCTCATTAAATGGCCGGGGTATAATAGGAACAATTCAGGATGCTCATCAATATCACAAATTGATTTTCCATGAAGTAAAATTAAAAGAGGGTATAATAAAGGTTGGGGATCAGGTTGAAGTAAAAGTAGACCGAGAAAAAAGAATGGCTACCGCCAGGAACCATACTGCAACCCACCTTCTCCACCAGTCCCTGCGTAAGGTTCTTGGTTCCCATGTTCAGCAGGCAGGGTCTCTGGTCGATCCCGAACGGTTGAGGTTTGACTTTTCCCACTTTAAAGGACTTGAACCCGAAGAAATTAAGGCTATTGAGAAGGAAGTTAACTCCCGGGTACTGAGTAATTTAGAAGTAAAGGCGGAGTACATGTCCCTTGGTGAAGCCAGGGAAAGGGGAGCTCTGGCAATCTTCGAAGAAAAATACCAGTCCCGGGTTCGTTTAATAAACATAGGCCCTGGATATAGTCAGGAACTTTGTGGAGGAACCCACCTTAATGCAACCGGTGAAATGGGACCAATAAAAATTGTTTCAGAAACGGGAATTGCTGCGGGGATAAGGAGAATAGAAGCAATTACTGGTTTAAAAACCCTGGATTATTTTGAAAAACAGGAAAAAAGATTGGAACAAATTGCGGAAAAAATAAAATCAAAGCCCGAAGAACTGGAAAGAAGACTGGGGCAACTTCTTAAAGAGAAAGAAAGTTTGCAGGAAAAGCTAAAAAAAGCCCAAAGTTATTCTCTTGCTGATCAGGCCAGGGACCTTGTGGGAAAAATTGAGGAAATTAATGGAATAAAAGTAATAAGGCAGAAGGTTCAGGTTGATGATCCCAATGAAATGAGACAGGTTGGGGATATGATAAAAGACAGAATAAAAAGTGGTTTAATTTTCCTGGCGACGGAAAAAGAAGGGAAAGGACAACTACTGTTAATGTTAACTCCAGACCTGGTAAAGGAAAAAGGACTTCATGCCGGAAAGCTTGTTGGAAACCTTGCCAAAATTATTGGTGGAGGTGGAGGGGGGCGTCCGGACATGGCACAGGCCGGAGGACCGGATCCAGCAAACATTGAGAAGGCTTTAAAGGAATTAGAAAGGTTCATAGTTAAGGAAAAGGAATAGAGGTTGGAGTAACGAATAATAATATAAGAGAAAAAAATGGAGGAGAGAGGTGGGGTGGATGCAGGATAAAAATCAAGAAACCAGGAAATTTAGTGTGGAAAAGGAAGAAGTTCGGAAGGCTTCTCAAATCCTCCGGGAGGTTTATGAGGCTCTTCGGGAAAAAGGGTATAACCCAATAAACCAGATTGTTGGTTACATTCTCTCAGGGGATCCCGCCTATATTACAAGCTATAAAAATGCCAGGACCCTTATCAGGACTCTGGAAAGAGATGAATTGATCGAAGAGCTTGTTAGAGCCTATCTGGAGGAATAAAGGTGGTTTTTCTGCCAGAAATCCCTATTCCATTTTTTTAGGAATCCTGAATTTTATTTATAGGAATGGGAATTTTATTGCTCTGGAACCGCGAGTGCCCTTATTGAAGCGCACTCCGGATCCAGGGCGTTTATGTTTTTTCCAACATTCTTTTGGCAGGAGTTTTCTTTTTTTGCCAGAAGAAAGGGTATTAGGTTATAAAAGAGAAAAGTTCTAAATTTATTTTTTTATTTTTTTTGAGTTATATAAAGAGGTGAAAATTTTGCGGATTATGGGTTTGGATCTGGGGGAAAAAACAATTGGGGTTGCCCTGAGCGATCCTTTGAAGATTACTGCCCAGGGCCTTAAGGTTATTCGTCGCCAAACCCTTGACCATGACCTGGAAGAACTGGAAAAAATAAAAAAAGAGTATTCGGTTGAAGAGGTTGTTGTAGGTTTGCCCAGAATGATGAATGGAACAATTGGTCCCATGGGAGAAAAAATTCTTGAATTTGCGGAAATTCTTGGGAAAAGGTGGCAGATACCCGTAAAAACATGGGATGAACGTCTTTCTACCATGCAGGCGGAAAGAGTTCTTATTGAAGCTGATTTAAGCCGAAAAAAAAGAAAAGGCTTAATTGACAAGACTGCTGCTGTTTTAATATTACAATCTTATTTGGGTGCGAGAAAGGAGGAAAAAGAAAATGAATGAAGGGATTATTGATTTCGACAAAGAAACCGGACAGATAGTTCTCCGTCACGAGGATGGAACAGAAAGCCGTTTTTATATCGAATGTGAAATTGAGGTTGAGGAAAAGACCTTTATTGTTCTTGTTCCTGCTGATGAATTTGAAAGCGAGGATGAGGAAGTAACAGGAGTGGTTTTCCAGATTGGCAAAGATGATGATGGAGAACAGGTTTGGATGGGAGTAGAAGATGAAAAAATGCTGGAAAAAATAGAAAAGGCTATGGCAGAAATAGAAGAAGAAGAAGAGGAAGAGGAAGAAGAGTAATTTCCGGAAGGAGGGACAGCATTGAGCAAAGTAAAAACTCCTTTAGGAGCAAAAATTTCCGCTGTCCTGGTATTGCTGCTGGCAATGGGAATGTTCGTTTCATTTTTTATTACCGATTATATTTGCACTCCACTTCAAGAAGAAGTCCGGGTAATGATTGCCCCTGGAACTCCAACCCGGAGAATAGCTGAAGATCTTGAAGAAAAAGGAATTGTAGCCAGTTCCTTGGTTTTCCGGGTTATTGTTCGTTTGCAGGGGATTGAAAATTCTCTTCGAACTGGATATTACTCTTTTTCCCCTGAAAATGATATTTTTTCTGTAATTGAAAAAATTAACCGGGGGGATGTTTTAACCTATCGGATCACAGTTCCCGAAGGCTTAACCATGGAACAGACGGCCCAATTGATCTCGGGAAGAAGTGGGGATTTTTCCCAGGAGGAATTCCTTGAGATTGCCGAGGAAATAGAATTACCCTATGATTATCTTCCTGGAGATGATTTTGAAGTTGATTATCGTCTACAAGGGTACCTTTTTCCAGCCACTTACGAATTTCCAGTGGGCAGTCAACCGCAGGTTATTATTCGGAAAATGATGGAAAGGTTTGACCGGGAGCTGAATGCCCAGTTGTTTGATAGGGCCGAGGAATTGGGTTATGAGATTCATGAAATGGTAACCATTGCATCTTTAATAGAAAGAGAAGCAAAAATTGATGAAGAAAGAGCTAAAATTTCTTCAGTAATTCATAACCGTTTAGATATAAATATGCATCTACAGATTGATGCAACAGTCCAGTATGCCCTCCCTGAGTGGAAATCAAGGCTTTTATTTGTGGACCTGGAGTATGATTCTCCCTATAATACTTACCTGAACCCTGGATTGCCTCCAGGACCTATTTCTAACCCGGGAAGGGCTTCTCTTCGGGCTGCTTTTTACCCAGAGGAAACGGAATACCTTTTTTATATTGCAAATCCAGATGGATCCCATAACTTTAGCAGGACTTTTGAAGAACATCGTCTTTTCCGGACCAGGTAAATCAAAAATTAATTTTTGTTTTCAAGGAAAATAACAAATGCAGGGGGAAGGCTTTTCAATTTGAAGCCTTCTTTTTATTTTTTTTATTATGTGCTATAATAATTAAGGTGCAAAAAAGAAAATAGAATTTAATCCCTAAAAAAGGGGAATGCTAAATGTTTGAAAGATTTCGTCCAGATCAAGTTGCCCCGAAGCTTGAGGATGTAGATTTAGGGAATTTGCAAAAAAAAGGAGTGCGGGGTATAATCTGTGATATAGATAATACCCTTTTGCCATGGGATCAAGAAATCCCTGAANAAGGTGTAAGGGAATGGGTTGCTGAAGCTAAGAAATTAAATTTTAAGGTTGTNCTCCTTTCAAATGCTATGCCTAAAAGAGCCCGCTCTTTATCGAAACAACTAAAAATTCCAGCGAAAGCTCAGGCTGTTAAACCCAGAAGAAAGGGTTTTAAAGGGGCCTTGAAAGAAATGGAATTGGAAGCTCGAGAAGTAGCAGTAGTCGGGGATCAACTTTTTACTGATATTTGGGGTGGAAACAGGATGGGAATGTACACAATTCTGGTTTCTCCCCTTGCCGAGAAGGAATTTTTCAGCACAAAAATTCTGCGTTTTTTTGAAATAAAAATTAAAAAGAAGCTAGGTATAATTAGCTAGTCTGTAATGGAGGTGGACCAAAATGGGAAAATTGCGAGTAATTTTCTTTACTCTTCTTATCGCGATTATCCTACTTAGTTATAACCTTTCTGCACAATCATCATATTTTGTTGAACTGGGAGAAAGGGTATTAAGGGCAGGAATGGAAGGAACTGACGTTGCTATCCTCCAGGAAATCCTTGCCCAAAAAGGTTTTTATAATAAGGAAAAAATAGACGGGATTTTTGGAAAGATTACAGAAGAAGCAGTAAGGAAATTCCAGAGAGAAAATGAACTTACGGTAGATGGAATAGCTGGACCCCAAACTTTTTCCGCTTTACCCAAGGATACCGGGGTTCCTGCTTCCCGATCTGATTTTAATCGTGAAGAAATTTTGCTCCTGGCCCGGGTTATCCACGGGGAAGCAAGGGGTGAGAGCTTCCGTGGACAGGTGGCAGTAGGTGCAGTAGTTTTAAACAGGGTTGCGGATTCCCGATTCCCCAACTCGGTACGAGACGTGGTTATGCAGGACGGCCAATTCTGCATTCTTTTTGACGGCCAGATTAACCTTTATCCGGGGGAAAAATCATTAGAAGCGGCCCGAGCTGCTTTATTGGGTTATGATCCATCAAGGGGATCTGTATTTTTTTTCAACCCCGCAATCGCTTCCAATTCTTCCTGGATTTCTCAACGGCCTGTAGTTGTAAGGATAGGAAATCACGTTTTTTCACGCTGATCAAAAAGCCCCAGGTTCACCCTGGGGTTTTTTCATAATCACGGTATGTTTTTAGAAAAAGAAGGATTTTTCTGGTTTGGGGCAAACTCTCAGGTTGGAAGAAGGGTTTTTTAATCCAGCGGCGAAGGAAATGTTAGACGGATTAATGAATTCCATTATCACTTGAAAAGGGGGAGTTTGATTGTCCCGGATTAAAGAGATTGAAAATAGACTGGTTCATGCAAAATATAAACTGACAACCCCCCGCAGGTTGATTATGGAAATCCTCCTGGAAAATGAAGGTGAACACTTGACGGCAGAAGATATCCATAACAGGCTACGGGATAAAGGTTATCAGGTTGGTCTGGCAACTGTTTACAGAACCCTGGAGCTTTTTTGTGAACTGGGGATTTTGGCAAGATTAAACTTTGAAGACGCCAGTAGTTACTATGAATTGGAAGAAAATGATCAACATCACCATCATCTAATTTGTTTATCCTGCAGCAAAATTATTGAATTCAGTGATGAGTTGTTGGAGGATTTCATGGAAAGTATTGAAAAAAAATATGGGTTTGAAGTTACTGACCATAAAATTAAGTATCTTGGTTATTGCTCTGATTGTAGCAATTAAACTAGTTATTGCCGGCCACAAAAAACCGCCAATTTAAATTATCCAAAAACAATAGTATCAAACCCATAAAATTTTCTATTGGCGGAGGTTTTAGGAATAATTAAATTAAAAAATTTTCCTGGGCCGGGATTTTTTGTCCTGGTCTTTGGTTTTCGGGAATAGGAAAAAGAAATTTTTTTTGAGAAAATTAATAGTTAAACTGGTTAGGGGGTGCCGAAAATAAATGGATTTTTCTTTTAGCAAAAACCTTGAAAGAGATGAAGTTCTTTTTTTCCAGGATTCCCCTCCCCCCCTTACTTATGTCGATAAGGGGCTTGTTAAGTTTTACATATTAAATTCTGCAGGTAAAGAGCGGATCATTTTTCTTGGCTCACAAGGCCAATTTTTGAGTGGCCTGGGACGGGTTAACGAGGAATGCCGTTTGTACCTGCAGGCTAAACAGGATTCAAGGGTTTTATTTTTTGAAGAAAAAGATTTGCAAAAAAATCTTGAACAGGGGAGAACGGAAAAGGATTTAATTGAAAGTTTGTTCAAACAAATGAATTTTCTTGTCAGAGAAATTAAGGATTTAACCTTTAACAATTTTTCTGCCCGGTTGGCTGGCCTGTTAGTCTATCTTGTTGAAGAGTTTGGAAAAAAGGAACTTCTTTTTTCCCATCAGGAGATTGCTGATATGCTGGGTGTTTCAAGGGTTACCGTTACCCGAGTACTGGGGGACTTTGCCAAGGAAGGCTTGATAGACAAAAAAAGAAAAAAAGTTACAGTAAGGGACATTTCTGGTTTGAAGATGAAGACTGGAGGAGAATAATATTAAAACCTTTGTTTTTAGGGGATGGAAAAACGGGATTAATACTTTTTTAATTTTAATGAAAGTCATGGTTCCCGTATACATTTTAATAACTATTGTAAGGCATACTCCAATTCTCCAATGGTTGAGTGAATTTTTTCAACCTGCTATGGCTTTTTTTGGTCTTCCAGGAGAGGCAGTTATGGTGCTGTTTTTAGGCCAGGGGATTAATATATATGCTGCAGTAGGAGCAATATCTGGCCTGGAATTGGGTATTAGAGAAATAACAATTCTGGGAGTAATGCTTACAATTTCTCACAGCCTTCCCATGGAGAGTGTTGTAATAAAACAGGCTGGAGTTGCAGTAAAAGGCCTTCTTTTTCTCAGGATAGGTTTTTCTTTAATTAGTGGGCTAATAATGAACCTGATTTTATAATTTTTTCAAGCTACCTTTAACCAGGAGGTTTTCTGATGGGGGCAATTTTAGATATTTTTTTGGAAATGATTTTGGGACTGGGGGAAATGGTAATTAAAATTTTTCTTATTATTGTCCCCTTAATGATAGGGTTAGAAATTTTGAAAGGGTACGGGCTTTTGGAAAAATTAACCCGGCCCCTGGTACCATTTTTGCGGAAATTCAACCTTTCTCCTCATGCCGGAGTCCCCTTTTTGGTTGGTCAGTTTTTAGGCCTTTCCTATGGAGCAGGGGTTTTAATACAGTCCTCGAGGGAGGGGAAAATTTCTCCCCAGGAAATGTGGTTAATTTGTCTTTTTCTATCCCTCTGTCACTCCCTCTTTGAAGATACCCTTCTTTTTGTTGCTGTTGGGGCGAATTTTTTTGTTCTTGTTGTATTTCGCCTAATTCTGGCCATAGGAGTAACCCTTCTTTTTAGCAGGATTTTGTTACCAAGGAGGGCCGGTTAATGGACGGGAACGTAAACAGGTGGGCTTTTTTATTAATTCTGGTGGCCTTTATCTGGGGAACAACATTCGCGGTAATGAAAGACCTTTTAGACCAGGTTTCTCTGTTTAATTTTTTGTTCTGGCGGTTTTTTCTTGCGGGAATATTTCTTGCCATTTGGTCGGGGAGACGCTGGAAAAGCCTTGATTTTACTCGTTTAAAACAGGGGCTTTTAATGGGCTTTATTCTTTTTTCAGGTTATCTAACCCAGGTTCTTGGCCTGAACTGGACAACCGCATCCCAGGCAGGTTTTATCACTGGTCTATCAGTAATTTTAGTTCCAATAATTGCCCTTGTTTTAGGACAGGAGAGCTTACGCAAAAAAAGCCTTTTTGGAGCCATTCTTGCTGTGGTTGGTCTTTACCTGTTAAATTATGTTGATCGGCTTCAATTCGGTATTGGAGAATTTCTTGTTTTTTTGTGTGCAATTTGCTTCGCTTTTTATATTGTTTTTGTTTCCCGCTATGCCCCTGAGGCCGACGGGCCTCCTTTTGTGGCCCTGCAAATTTTATTTATGGCTTTTTTAATGGGGATTTTGGCAGTTATCTTTGCTCCGTACAATCCCTGGGAGGTTAGCTTTTTAACAGGGATCCAGTGGTTTCAAATTGCTTATATGGGTATTGGGGCAACTGCCCTTGCTTATCTCTGGGAACACAAGGCTCAGCAGGTTATTTCTGCAACCTTTGCCGCTCTGGCTTTTGCCCTGGAACCGGTTTTTGCAACAATTTTTGCCTTTTTTTACCTGGGAGAAGTTTTGCCAGGACCGAGTTATATTGGGGGTTTATTGATTGTTTTCGGGATGTTTTTAGCGGGAAGAGAAGAGAAAAAAGTGGTGGGGATTTAGATGGTTTTATTTTGCCTAACCAATAAAAAAACAAAACAAAAAAGGGGCACCAAAAATGGATGAAAAAAAACGCTATCTAATTTTTTCCCTTTACATGCTTGCACTTGTAGTTATTGGGTTATTATGGCCCGGAGAAACAATTTCTTCAACCTGGGTGGGTTTTAAGGAAATTATGATAACCCCGGGAGTATTAATTTCCGATTATTTTTTCGTTGGGGGAGTTGGGGCAACCCTTATTAATGCAGGGCTGGTTGGCTTAATGGGGCTGGCTTTAATTTATTTCAGCAAAACTCATTTTTCTGGCCCAACTATCGCAGCAATTTTTACAATGGCCGGTTTTGGGCTTTTTGGCAAAACGCCAATAAATATCTGGCCAATTATTCTGGGAGTGGCCTTTGCTGCATATCTGAAAAAAGATACATTCCGGTCTGTTATTGTGGTTGCCCTTTTTGGAACAGCACTTGGCCCCCTTGTTTCCCAGGTTGCTTTTGGTCTCGGGTGGGGGTATTTTCCCGGAGTTTTAATTGGATTTGGAACAGGAATGATTCTTCCTGCAATGGCTTCCCATGTTTTGCATAACCATCAGGGTTTTAACCTATATAATGTTGGTTTTACCTGTGGAGTTGTTGGGATTTATCTTACTGCAATGCTAACCCTTGCTGGAGAGGAGCTTGTCCTTGCCGATATTTGGTACACCCAGGAACAATGGCAAATTGCGACGGTTTTTTTCATTTATTTTGGGCTCATGGTGGCATTGGGTTGGTCGGGTTGGAAGGATACAAGGAAACTTTGGAAACTTCCCGGAACCCTGGTTACTGATTTTGTTACAGAAGAAGGGATGCCCCCAACTTTATTTAACATGGGCCTTGTTGGCCTGATAGGAATGGGTTATATTCTTCTGGTAGGGGGAGAGTTCAATGGCCCAACCCTTGGTGGGGTCTTTACTATGGTTGGTTTTGGGGCATTTGGGAAACATGTAAAAAATATTTGGCCTTTGATGCTGGGAGTTTTTCTGGCAGCAACTATTAGCTCATTTAGTCCAGCAGCCCCGGGGCCAATTCTTGCAGCCCTTTTCGGGACAACCCTTGCGCCGATTGCGGGGAAATTTGGGCCAGTTGTGGGGATTATGGCAGGNGTAGTTCATTTGAGTGTTGTAATGATTTCCGGTCCTTTTCATGCAGGGATGAATCTTTACAACAATGGGTTTGCCGGGGGAATAGTTGGGACTCTTTTTATAGGAATAAACCGTTGGTTAAACCAGCATCCGCATAAAAAGAAGGGGGAAAAATAATGCATTCCTACCGAAGGAATATACGGGGGATTTTAGATGAGCTTTTTAATAATGCAATAAAAGCTGGGGCTACCAATATTGAAGCCTCAGTGAATTTTGATGGAAATCAGGTTGTTATCCGGGTTAAGGATAATGGAGAAGGAATGGATGAAGAGCAGTTAAAAGAAGTGGAAAAAATGCTTTCCCGGCCCAGGAGAGAAGAGCTTGAGGACTATTATGGATCTCTTGCTGGTCAGAGTTTTCAGGGAACCGGCCTTGCCCTGGTTGGGATGATGACTGATAAGGCTGAAATTGTTACAGAGCCAGACAAGGGAACAGAAATAACTCTTTATATTAACCTTTAAAAGAAAAAGATTGGAAATAAAAAACCCCGGGATGGTTTTCCCGGGGTTTTTTGTTACCCTTTTATAACAGATATCGGTTTTAAGCGGCAAACCTTTTCTGTAATTCCAATTTCGGTGAGGGTATTGATTACGTCATCAATGTTTTTGTAGGCTCCAGGGGCTTCGTCCACAATTTTTTTGTAATCCCGGATATTGTACTTAACTTCTCCCATTTGTCTTTCAAAATCAGTTTTGCTAATCTGCTTTTTTGCCTGGGATCGAGAAAGGACTCTTCCCGCCCCATGGTTTACGGAAAAGTATGTTTCGCTGGCCTTTTCTTTGGCAAGGGTAACATAAGAACCTGTCCCCATGCTTCCGGGGATAATGGCGGGCTGCCCGATGTTTTTGTAGATATCTGGATTTAAAGGATGTTTGGGAGGGAGTGCTCGAGTTGCTCCTTTGCGGTGGATAAGGATTTTTTGCTGATGATGCTCCTCAAACTTGGCAATGTTATGAGAAACATCGTACACCTGGCTTAAACCTAACCGGTGGGGGACTTCATGGAGGGCATCACCAATAGATTCTCGAACAAGGTGAGCAATTAATTGCCGGTTTGCGAAGGCAAAGTTAACCGCACAACCCATTGCCTTCAGGTAATTTTGGCCTTCAGGAGATTCAATTGGAACGGCGGCGAGCCCTTTACTGGGAAGTTTGATATTATATTTCCCTGCTTCCTGAACCATACGGGCAGAATATTCTGTACAGATTTGATGTCCGAACCCTCTACTTCCACTATGAATTAGGATGGTTAAAAAACCCGGTTGAAGGTTCATAATTCCAGCTGCCTGAGAGTTATAGACTTCCTCAACATAGCCCAGCTCAATAAAATGATTTCCGGATCCTAAGGTTCCCAATTGATCTCCTCGGGAAAAGGCTTTTTTACTTACAGCGGCAGTATCAGCCAGAGGGAATGAACCTTTTTCCTCTGTAGTGTCAAGGTCCGCCCAGCGTCCGTAACCTGCTTCAACAAGAGCTCTGGCCCCTTTTGTAAAAATTTTTTTGTTTATTGAAGCCATTTCGGATTTATACGGGGTGGATTTTCCCAGACCAACTGGAATCCTTGAGAGAATATTATCCATTATTGAGCGTATTTGGTTTTGATCCAGATCCTTGTAATTGATATTGGTCTGGAGGAGGCGAACCCCACAATTTATATCCATTCCAACTGCTCCTGCAGATACAAGCCCCTTCTCCCCATTCATTGCCATGATGCCTCCAATGGGAAGGCCAAATCCAGTGTGGACATCGGGCATTGCAAGGACTGGTCCTGCTAACCCGGGAAGGGAAGCAGCATCAGTTAATTGTTTTAAGCATTCAGTTTCCAGGTCCTTGGCAAGTTCAGGGGTAAGATAAAGGAAGCACTCGGTATTCATATCATTAATTCTGCTAATTTTAAACTTGTTTTTTCCAGCGGCTTCTAATTTGATAATAACCACCTCCTTCAGAACAATTATATATGATTGAAGGAATTTTCTCAAAGGGAAATAATTTTTTTTGAAGGAAAAAATTGGAAAAAATAGAAAATAATATAAAAAATATTGGGAGGGATAGATGGTGAAAAAAAATGGATTTACCCTGGTAGAATTGCTGGTTGTTATTTCCATCCTGGGTTTAATGGCCATGATAACCATCCCCAGGTTTGGAGGTTTCCGGGATAGGGCTGTTCAAACTGCTACCATTGCTGAGTTACAGGCTGTCAGGCAGGCGTGGAACTATTATGAAACCGAATTTGGGGAGGGTTCTTTAAACTCACCGGATGATCTTAATGTTTTCCTTGGTGAAGACCTGGTAGGCAATGTTTTTCTTGATCGATATGAGTTGAATCTGACAAATGGTAACGGATCCAGGATAACTGCAGAAGTTATTGAAGATGATGAGGGAGAAGGAGAACAGGAAAGAAAAAGAAAGGATGCGTTAATCTTCCTGGATAGAATAGAGTTTGATTAAAAAAAGATTTACCGCCCACCTACCAGGGGCGGTTTTTTTGTTTAGTAACAAGAAAATTTGGCGAAAACCATTGAAAAAAAACAGAAATATTCCGTTAATTATAGGGGGAGGTGTTTTGTTTGCCACTTTTATATGTTTTTCCTTTAATTATTTCTCTTTTGTTTTTGTTTATCAGCCTCCCTCCTGGGATTGTAACTGCTCTGTTTATAATTAACTTAATCATAAGCTTTGCAACAGGTTTCATTATCAGAGGATCCCTGTTTTTTTGGTTTTCCTTTTTATTGTTCGTTTCTATTAATGGGTTAACGCCGGTATTTGGGGTTTTATTATTATTATTTGGCCTTTTTTCTTTTTTCGTTCCCCGGGTGGTAATTTTTTTCCTGGAAAAATTTCTAAAAAAAATCCTTCCCGAAAGTATCAGGTTTGGTTTCCTTAACTCTGAGAATAGTTTTATTTCCGGAGACGAAATTTTCCAAGATCTTAAAGAACCAAATGAACCAGGCGAGGGAGCCGAGAAGAACAATTTAATTGTTTGGAAAAAAAATAACACTGGAGAACCCTTTTGCTGGGGAATAGAGATAAAAGCCCTTCCCGGAGATCAGATAAAAATTGCCTTCGCCGAGGATAAAACCAAGAAGTGGCGATGGGAAAAAATGGTTGATGATGCAGATGATTTATTTTTCTCTCTGGATTCAAATGGGATAATTTTGGAATGTAATTTTTCAGGAGAAAAAGTTTTGGGTAAAGGAGAAAAAATAAAGGGGGAAAAGCTCAAATCCCTACTTGAACCGGAAATGGAAAAGAAATTTTCCAGGTATTTTTCTCGGGTAAAAACAAAAGGTAGTACCTCGAAGTTCATTTCTGGCCAGGGGGAGGAAGATAAAACGTACTGGGAGTGGAGATTAAAACCCATTTTTTTTGGGGAAGAAAAGGATTTCGAAATCAGGGTACAGGTTAGGGACATTACCAAATTGGCCAAAAATCAAAAAACTTTAAAAAATAAAGTCGCTCAACTAAGAGAACTTAACCAGGCCTTTTTGCAGAAAATAAAAGAAAAAAAAGAAACAGAAGAGAAACTGGCAGCAGAAAATGAAAGGCTTGATATTACCCTGAACAGTATTGGAGAAGGTGTTATAACCACTGATGAGAATGGAAGGGTTAGTAGGATTAATAGTGCTGCTGCAGATATTACCGGGTGGAGACCGGAAGAAGTTAAGGGGAGAAAATTAGAAGATTTTTATAGGGTTACGGAAAGGAAAGCTGTAGGTAATTCCAAAGAAAAAAGCACCCTTCTTTCAACAAAAAAGGGGAAGATGAAAGTAATAAGTGAAACTCGCTCTCCGATTAAGAGTTTCCAGGGAAAAACCCTGGGGAAAGTCATAATCTTCCGAGATATAACCAGAAAAAAGCATGTTGAAGACCAGGTTATTGTTTCACAAAAGATGGAATCCATAGGACAACTNGCTGCGGGAATTGCTCATGAAATAAACACACCGATGCAATACATTGGGGATAATTTAAGTTTTTTGCAAAAAGCNTTTTCTGCTATTGAAGAGTTTATTGAGGCTCCTGAAGGCCAGNTTGAGCAATTAAAGGAGGAAATTCCCAGNGCTTTAGAGGATGCAACTGTAGGGGCTCAAAGGGTTAACAGGTTGGTTCTTTCGATGAAAAATTTTGCCCACCCNGGGGATTCGGAAATNAAGCTGGGGAATATTAATAAGGGGATCGAGAGTACTCTCGAAATTGCCAAGAATGAGTGGAAGTATGCTGCCGAGGTTGAGCTTGACCTAGANCCAACCCTTCCGGGTATTGGNTGTATCATGGAAAAAATTAACCAGGTATTTTTAAATATGGTGGTTAATTCGGCCCAGGCAATCGTTGAAGCCCGGGAAAAAGGAATTATTGAAAAAGGAAAAATAAAAATTTCAACAAAAACATTTGATGATTTTATCCAAATTACTATAGCAGATAATGGGATCGGTATTCCACCGGATTTAAGGAATAAAATTTTTGATCCATTTTTTACGACAAAAGATGTTGGCAAAGGAACGGGGCAGGGACTTACCATTGCCCATGATATTATTGTGAACAAACATAATGGGGAGTTATTTGTTGAATCGGAACCCAAAAAGGGGACAAAATTTATTATTAATTTGCCCCTGACAATCCCCACGGCCGGGGAGAGCTAAAGGAGGGAAAAGATGAAAAAAGAAAAAGTGTTGATTGTTGATGATGAACCCAGAATTCTGGAAGCCTTTAAAAGGCACCTGATGGATGAATTTTTTGTTTTGACCGCTAAAAGCGCTGAACAGGGAAACGAAATCTTAGCTGCAAATGATGATATAGCCGTTATCCTATCCGATTACAAAATGCCTGGGAAAAATGGGGTGGAGTTTCTGGCCGAAACCCGAAAAACCTCCCCCGACAGTATCAGGGTTATTATTACTGGATATGCTGATGTTGATAATGCCCTTCAGGCGGTAAATGAAGGCCAGGTTTTTAAGTTTTTAACCAAGCCCCTTGCAATTGAAAGGCTAACAAGGGTCATAAAAGAAGGGATTGTGGAGTACAGAATAAACAAGTTTAAACGTGAGCTTTTAAATAAAACAGTGGGAGCAGATTACCATCAGATTCAAAGTTTTTTGGAAAACAATTGGCAGCCAGTTCATTACGAAATTCTCAAATATTTAAAGAAAAAGGAGGCTTCTTATTCAGATCCTTTGGATTCGGATTCGCTAGGCGATTCGTTAAATTTAACCCCATCCTATATAAGGGGGGTTATTGGTCCCCTGGTTGATTCGGGAGTAATTGGTGTCC
>SL_5KL_010_SEDDRAFT_10000645_pt1 | contig 22347 bp, 26 predicted proteins | sample SodLakKL_010_SED_FD_9118 | JGI IMG/M metagenome (IMG submission 9118) | reverse complement strand
ACAATGTTGATTTAGAGGGAGAACTGATACAGCCTATAGCGATGGAAAAGGGGCTGAGGTTTGCGATAAGAGAAGGCGGACACACTGTGGGAGCGGGTGTCGTAACGGAAATAATAGAGTAAATGGCTAAAAAGGACAGAATAATACAAAGGCTTGAGTGTACCGGCTGCGGAAGAAAAAATTACACGAAAAGAAGAAACAAGACACATAAGCAAGATAAGCTGAAGCTCAAGAAGCACTGCAGGTTCTGCAGAAAACATATGGTGCATAAAACAGTGAAAGGATGAAAAATAGGCCTGTAGCTCAATTTGGCTAGAGCACTGGTCTCCAAAACCAGCGGTTGCAGGTTCGAGTCCTGCCAGGCCTGCCAAGTGAAAATATAGACAGTATGAAAAAAGCAATAGAGTTTTTAAGAGAAGTAGTATCTGAAGTTAAGAAAGCAACTTGGCCAAGTAAACAAGAGCTGATTGGATCGACAATAGTGGTTGTTGTGTTGGTCCTTTTTGTGGCGTTCTATATTGCTATGGTTGATTTTCTGCTTTCCAGGATAATGGAAGTGATAATGTGATGGATAACACTAATCAAAAGTCTGCAAGGTGGTATGTTGTAAATACATATACCGGACATGAAGAAAAGATAAAAAAACATATAGAAAAAGCCCGGGAAAAACAGGGGATAAAAAGTAAAATAATCGATATTATGATTCCGAGAAAAGAGGTCGTAACACTAAGAAAGGGCAAAAAAAAGATTGTAGAAAAGGAATTTTTCCCTGGATATATATTAGTAAATATGGTAGTTGATAATCAAACATACTGGCTGATAAAAAACATACCCGGAGTTACGGATTTTCTTGGAAAAGAAAACCCGGTTCCGCTTCAGAAAAGTGAGCTTAATAAAATTCAGAATATGATAAGGAAAAAAGAAGAGCAGGACCCAAAACCTGCTGTGTCCTTTAAGGAAGGAGACAGAATACGCATAGTGGATGGTCCTTTTGATAATTTTATGGGCATCGTTGAAGGATCTGACGATGCCAAGCAAAAGGTGAAGGTTATGGTAACAATATTTGGGAGAACAACACCTGTGGAGCTGGATTATCTGCAGGTGGAAAAATTGTAAAGGGAAATTTATAAAATGGCAAAAAAACCGATAGAAACAAAAATTAAACTTCAGATTCCGGCAGGTGGGGCGACCCCTGCGCCGCCGGTGGGGCCGGCGCTCGGTCAGCACGGTGTGAATATAATGGAGTTCTGCAGGGCTTTTAACGAACAGACCAAAAACAGGGAAAGCGGCATACTGGTTCCGGTTGAAATAACCGTCTATAAAAACAAAAGTTTTACATTTGAAACAAAAATAGCACCGGTCTCCTCGCTTCTAAAGAGAGCGGCCGGAATTGCGGTTGGAAGCGGAGAGCCGAACAGGGAAAAAGCCGGAAAAGTAACAAAAAAGCAGGTAAGAGAAATCGCCGAGCAGAAAATACCGGATTTAAACACAGATGAAGTAGATGCCGCAATTAATATTGTAAAGGGCACAGCAAGAAGTATGGGTTTGGTTATAGAGGAAAAGGAAGGCGAGGGATAGAGGAAAAAATACAGATGCAAAGAAGCAGAAGATATAAAGAGATAAGAAAAAACATCGAAGATAAAAACTACAGCTTAGAAGAAGCTGTAAAAATTGTAAAAGAAAACGCAACTGCGAAATTTGACGAATCAGTTGAAGTCTCAGTTGTGCTTGGTGTTGATCCAAAGCAGTCGGATCAAATGGTAAGGGGAAATCTTGTGCTGCCGCACGGCACCGGAAAAACTGTAAAGGTAGCAGTTGTGGCAGAGAAAAAAGATGCCGAAGAGGCAAAAAAAGCGGGAGCGGATATTACGGATAAAGACAAAATATTCAAAATGATAAATAACAATAATTTGGATTTTGATGTACTGCTCTCAACACCTCAATGCATGAAAGATTTGGGGAAGCTTGGAAGGGTGCTTGGACCAAAGGGCCTTATGCCCTCACCTAAATCGGGAACGGTGGTGAAGGATGTGGCGGAAGCTGTAAATAATGTAAAAAAGGGTCAGGTTGAGTTTAAAATGGATAAAAACGGAGTGATTAACGGAATTGTCGGAAAAGTTTCTTTTTCAGAAAAAAACATAACAGACAATGCGTTAAAGTTTTTGGACGAGCTTAAAAAAAACCGGCCCCCGGCTGCAAAAGGAAAATTTTTAAGGAAGATTACAGTTTCGTCAACAATGGGGCCTTCTGTTTCGGTAAGTCTATAGCCCTTGACAAAGCAAAATTAATTTATAAAATTTATACCAATTAAAAATTTTCAGAAAAAACCAGTTCAGCCGGGAAAAGGCTGAATAACAGTATATTATGCATTTTAGAAAGAATAATGGAGATAAATAATGCAACTTGAAGAGAAAAAAAAGTTTACAAAAGAGCTGAAAGAAGACATAAAGAACCATGAGAATATGATAGTAGCCGGATATCAGGGGCTAGATGTAAACAGTATAAATGAATTGAGAAGCCGTTTAAAAAAACACGGTTGCAGGATGAAGGTAGTGAAAAACAGGTTGGCAAAAAGGTCAATTGATTCATTAAAAAATAAGGGTTATGAAGACCTGAAGGATTATTTTTCCGGCCCCACATCTGTACTGCTGGGAGACGGAGATCAATCGGAGTCAATAAAGATATTTAAAGAATACGCTAAAGAAAATGAATACATGAAGTTTAAGGGCGGAATTATAAATGAAAACATTTTTACGGGGGAACAGGTAGAGAAGATAGCGGAGCTGCCCTCAAAAGAAGAACTTATTGCGCAGACAGCTATTGCGCTCAATTCGCCGATTCAGAATTTGCAGTACACATTTTCAGGAATAATTAAAAGATTAATGTATGCGTTAAACAGCATGAAAGAGAAGAAGGAAAGCGGGGAACTAAGTTCTCCGGGGGAAAACATAAAAGACAAAGGGGCTGGCGCAGAAAAAGGAAAAGACGCAGCAGCAGAAAAAGGCGAAGCCAGCGTAAAAGACAAGGACGCTGAAAAAGGAAAAGACGCAGCAGCAGAAAAAGGCGAAGCCAGCGTAAAAGACAAAAATACTGAAAAAGACGCGGGCGCAGAAAAAGGAAAAGACAACTTAAAAGATAAAGGCGCAGGCGCAGGAAAAGGTGAAGATAAAGTAAAAGACAAGAACGCAGAAAAAGATAAAGGCGCTGGCGCAGAAAAAGGAAAAGACAACTTAAAAGACAAAGGCGCAGCTGCAGGAAAAGGCGAAGCCAGCGTAAAAGACAAAGATACTGAAAAAGACGAAGGCGCAGAAAAAAACAAAGGCAACAAAGGCACAGATAAAAACAAAGAAGGTAAAGGGAAAAAATCGGAAAATAAAGTAAAAAGAGAAAAAAAAGAGGGAAAATCGGATAAAAAGGTTAAAAATAAAGAAAGTATTGAAGGAAAAAAACAGGAGGGAGAAGATGGTGGCCCAGAAAAAAAGTAGTGTAGATAACATACTGGAAGAAATTTCCAGTCTTACAGTTTTAGAGCTTTCAGAATTAGTCTCTGAAATGGAAGAAAAATTCGGTGTATCCGCGCAGGCGCCTGTAGCAGCGGTAGCAGCTGGAGCGCAGGGAGGAGCCGGTCAAGCAGCAGAAGAAGAAAAAACTGAATTTGACGTGGTTTTACAGTCAGCAGGAGATAAAAAAATACAGGTCATAAAAGCAGTTAGAGAAATTACCGGATTAGGGCTTAAGGAAGCTAAGGCTCTTGTAGACGGAGCGCCTAAGCCTGTAAAAGAAGCAGTAGAAAAAGAAGCTGCAGAGGAGTTAAAGGAAAAGCTTGAGGAACGTGGAGCATCTGTAGAAATTAAGTAATGCTTTATAACAAGATCCCAGAAAAAGTAATCGATTTTTCGAAAAAAAGAGCATCGCTTGAGCTCCCTGACTTAATTCAGATTCAGGAGAAATCTTATAATGATTTTCTTCAGCTGGATAAGAGTCCTTCGGAAAGGATACCCCAGGGTCTTCAAGGGGTCTTTGAAGATGTTTTTCCGGTAGAAAATATTGATGGTTCAATTAAACTGAATTTCAAGGATTATATAATTCAGGAGCCGAAATATACACTTGAAGAAGCATCAAGAAGGGATGCAACATATTCTCTTCCGATAAAGGTGAGATTTTCACTGGAAGTGTATCAGGAGGGACGCAAGAAGCCGGAAATAAGAGAAGAAGAGATATACTTGTTTGATGTGCCGAAAATGACGCCAACAGGTACATTTGCAATAAATGGGGTTGAGCGTGTAATCGTAAATCAGCTTCACCGTTCACCGGGGGTGAATTATGAGGAGGATGTAAAGAAAGGCGTTTCAAACCTTGGAAAAAAACTGTATAGCGGCAGGATAATTCCTTACAGGGGCTCATGGATTGAGTATGAATATAATAACAGAAACGAGCTTTATGTAAGGATAAACAGGAAAAGAAAATTTCCGCTTACAATTCTACTAAGGGCTATGGGCTGGGAAAAGGATGAAGATATTCTGAGGCTTTTTTACAAAACTAAAACATTTAACATAAAAGGCACACGCAGCGATAAGTTCATTGGTAAAGTTCTTGTTTCTCTGCCTGGCAGCGATGAGGCGCCGGACGGAGAATTTATCGGGCGGGCAAATCAGATTGTAAATAAGGCGCTGGTGGATAAATGGAGAAAGCTTGGAATAAAAAAAGCAGAGCTTGCAGATTTTAATAATTTTGAGGAAGAAAAAACAATAAATGACCAGACTATACACCTGACTCTGAATAAGGACAATCTAGAAACGAAAATGGATGCCATATATGAAATTTTTAAAATTCTCAGAGCGCAGCAGCATATAACACCGGAGGCTGCTCAGGAATATTTTGATACACTTTTTTTTAAAGGAACACGAAAATATGATTTGACAAAAGTCGGCAGATACAAGATAAATAAAAAACTAAAGGATATTTATAAGGAATTCAGTCTTCCAATGCCCGGACTTGACAGAAGAAACCTGACTCCGTCGGATGTAATATGTGCAACAAGATATATTATAAATCTCAACAACGGTACCGGAGGTCAGATTGACGATATTGATCACCTCGGCAACCGTAGAGTAAGAACTGTTGGAGAGCAATTGGAAAATCAAATGAGGCGTGGGGTAACCCATCTTGCAAGGTTAATACGGAGCAAAATGAATATGCAGCCACCGGAAGAGGCAACTCCGTCAACGCTGATAAATCCTGCCCCCGTTGCCGCTTCAATAAACAAGTTTTTTGGCACAGGAGAGCTATCGCAGTTTATGGCTCAGACAAATCCTCTTTCCGAATTGACTCACAAAAGAAGAACTTCGGCTCTTGGCCCGGGAGGTTTAAACAGAAAAAGAGCGGGGTTTGAGGTCAGGGACGTTCACCATACTCACTATGGAAGAATATGTCCTATCGAAACACCTGAGGGAGCAAATATAGGTTTGAGAACGTCGCTCTCGATTTATGCGAGAATAAATGAATACGGATTAATAGAAACACCATATAGAAAAGTTGAAAACGGCCGGGCCACAGATAAAGTGGAATATATTACGGCGGATATAGAAGATGAAAAAATAATTGCTCCGGGAAGCGTAAGGCTTGATGAAAAGGGGTATCTCCCGGAAGGGCTAATTATAGCCAGGCAAAAGGGAACATTCCCTCTGGTTTCGAGAGATGAAATTGACTACATGGACATATCCCCCAAACAGATGGTTAGCGCGGGCGCGGGGCTTGTGCCCTTTCTTGAGCATAATGATGCAAACAGGGCATTAATGGGTTCTAATATGCAAAGACAGGCGCTGCCGCTGTTAATTACCGAACCCCCTATTGTGAGCACGGGAATGGAATCTGTTGTTGCTGAAAATTCAGGAGCAATTGTAAAGGCGGAAAGAAGCGGCGAAGTTATTTATTCTGACGGAAAAAGAATAGTGATTTTACACGGATCGGAAAAAAAGAAAAAAACTACCTCGGACGTTGATGTTTATGATTTGAAAAAATATATAAGAAGCAATCAGGATACAAATTACAACCAGATCCCGGTGGTTAAGAAAGGCGACCGTGTCAAGGCCGGGCAGGTAATAGCAGACGGCCCGGGAACGGCAAAAGGAGAACTGGCTCTTGGAAGAAACCTGCTTGCGGCTTTTATGTCTTGGGAAGGGTATAATTTTGAAGACGCAGTCCTTATATCCGAGAGGCTTGTGAAAGAAGACGCTTTCACAACAATACACATACATGAAGAAGAGGTTGAGGCCAGGGATCTGAAAATCGGCAGTGAAGAGATAACAAGGGATATACCCAATGTCAGTGAGCGAAAGCTGAGAAATCTCGATGAAAATGGTATTATCACATCAGGATCTTACGTGCAGCCCGGGGATATACTTGTAGGTAAAGTTACCCCGAAGGGAAAAACCCGATATACCCCGGAAGTGAGGCTTTTAAAGACAATATTCGGAAAAAAAGCGGAAGATGTAAAAGACACATCACTTAAGGTTCCGCCGGGGCTGGAAGGAAAAGTCATAAGGGTTGAGGTATTTGACAGGAAAGGAACATTAACCTCGAAAGAAAAAAGAAATAAGATAAAAGAGATAGAAAAAAAATATAATGAAAAAATAGAAGACCTTAGAAAAGAAAGAAATTCGAAAAACAGCCGGATGCGAAACAGGTTGAAGGAAGGAGATCTGACACAGGAAAAATATGATGAAATAAAAGAGAAAAACAGGCTCCTTATTCAGTCAATGATAGAAAAAAAAGAAATTGAAAAAGATAGGGAAATAGCTTCTCTGGATAAGGGCGACGAGATACCGGTAATGGTATCTAAAAAAGTAAAGGTGTATATAGCTTCAAACAGAAAAATTGCGCCCGGTGATAAGGTTGCCGGGAGACACGGAAACAAGGGGGTTATATCAAGGATAATGCCGGAAGAAGACATGCCCTACACCGAAGACGGAACGCCGGTGGATATACTGCTCAACCCGCTCGGTGTCCCTTCAAGGATGAATGTGGGTCAGATACTGGAAACTCATATCGGTTTGGCTGCAAATGCCAAAAATGTAAGGGTATACACACCGGTTTTTGACGGCGCCAAAGAAGAAGATGTAAAAGAAATGCTAAAGGATTCCAATATGCCGGAATCCGGAAGGTTAAAACTTTATGATGGAAGAACCGGAGAGGTCCTTGGAAATAATATCACAACCGGATATATGTACATAATGAAACTTGAGCATATGGCTGAAGACAAGGTTCACGCAAGGGCAACCGGCCCTTATTCTCTAATAACAAGACAGCCGCTTGGAGGAAAGGCAATGTTCGGAGGACAGAGGTTCGGGGAGATGGAGGTTTGGGCAATGGAGGGCTACGGCGCTGCATATACCCTTCAGGAGTTTCTGACCTACAAGAGTGATGACGTTAAAGCCAGGACCGAGATGCACGAGTCAATAATAAAGGGTAACGAAATAAAGGAACCTAGTGTTCCCGAATCATTCAGGGTTCTTGTTAAGGAGCTGCAGGCTCTGGGGTTAAAAGTATTGTTGGAGAAAAATAAGGAAAATAAAGAATAATTATGCCTGAACAGTTAGATTATAATAAGTTTAATTCAGTGAGATTAATGATGGCCTCTCCAGAGGATGTGCGTTCATGGTCATATGGCGAAGTAAAAAAGCCTGAAACCATAAACTACAGAACCTTTAAAGCGGAAAGAGATGGGCTTTTCTGTGAATGCATATTCGGTCCGATGAGGGATTACGAATGCAACTGCGGGCGGTATAAATATCCACGCCACAAAGGTGTTGAGTGCGAAAGATGCGGAGTGGAGGTTACCGAGAAAGAGGTAAGAAGAGAGAGAATGGGGCATATTGAACTGGCGGTGCCTGTAGCCCACATATGGTATATACATAAACCTCCCTCAAGGATAGGGATGCTGTTGAATCTTAAACGTTCTGATGTAGAAAGAATTGCATATTACGCTGCTTATATAGTGACAAAAGTGGAAGATGAAAGCATAATGCTCGGCAGCCGGCGGTTGGAGGTGGGGCAGCTCATATCGATAGAGGATTATCAGGTTCTAAAAGATGAATATGGATCGGAGTTTGAGGCGCTTATAGGCGGAGAAGCGCTGGAAAAACTGCTAAATGATATAAACCTGAAAAAAATAGCGGAAGATTTAAGAGAAAAGCTTTCATCCGAAAAAGGGGGTAAAGGTAAAAGAAGGCGCTGGAGGAGAAGATTAAAGGTAGTGGAAGATCTTTTGCTCTCCGGAAATGAGCCGAGACATATGCTTCTGAAAACAGTTCCGGTAATACCTCCGGATTTACGGCCGCTGGTGCCGCTGAAAGGCGGAAAATTTGCCTCATCTGATTTAAATGACCTATACAGAAGAATAATTAACAGAAACAACAGGCTAAAGCAGATAACTGAAATGGGCGCGCCCAGTGTAATGCTGCATAATGAAAAGCGCCTCCTGCAGGAATCTGTCGATGCCTTAATTGAAAACGGCGCGCGGGGAAGGGAAATAACCGGAATGGGCAACCGTCCGCTTAAATCTCTTTCTGATACAATAAAAGGAAAGCAGGGTAGATTCAGAAGAAACCTGCTTGGAAAAAGGGTTGATTATTCCGGGCGTTCTGTGATTGTTATAGGCCCTCATCTTAAAATGAACCAATGCGGTCTTCCAAAGGAGATGGCTATAGAGTTATTTAAGCCATATATATTGAGAGACTTAATTAAAAAAGGGGTGGCTGCCAACATAAAGTCGGCAAGGCCTTACCTTGAAGAAAAAAGTCCTATTGTTTTCGATATATTAGAAGAAATAATAAAGGACCACCCTGTAATGTTAAACAGGGCTCCGACGCTGCACAGGCTGGGAATTCAGGGGTTCGAGCCGGTATTAATAGAAGGAAAGGCTATACAGCTTCACCCGCTGGTATGCACAGCTTTTAACGCTGATTTTGACGGTGATCAAATGGCTGTTCATGTTCCCCTCTCACCTGAGGCATGTATTGAGGTAAAATCTATAGTAATGGCTACAAACAACCTTATTTCCCCATCCAACGGGAAACCCATAGCCACCCCCACACAGGATATAGTAATGGGTTGTAATTATCTAACCAGGGAGAAAAAGGGGGTCAAGGGAGACGGGATGATTTTTTCTTCTAAGGAAGAGGTTGAATCTGCAAATGAGCAGAATAAAGTGGATTTAAATGCCCGAATAAAGGTGGCTGGTCTCAACATAATAAAGGAAGATGAAAAATGGTCAGTAAAAGAATTGAAAAATCCCGACAACTGGGAGGATTACACAACAGTAGGAAGGGTTGTTTTCAACGGTCATCTTCCTGGCGAAATCGGATATATAAACGAGGAGATGACGAAGAAAACCCTAAGGAACCTAGTGGATATTTGCTATTGGGAAGTGGGAAAATATGAAACCGTCAGGCTTCTTGACACCTTAAAAAATCTTGGTTACAAATATGCCACAGTCAGCGACATATCTCTTTCTATAGATGACATGCATGTTCCGTCAGTAAAAGAAGAAACTATCAGTAAGGCTGAAAAGAAAGTAAAAAAAGCCGAGCAGAACTACCAGAGGGGATTTATAACAAATATAGAACGGTATAACACCATAATTGATGTGTGGAGCCATGCAACGGATGTTATTGCAAACTGTATGATGAAAGAAATAACTGAAGATGATAAAAAGAATTATAGCGGTGAAGGGCCAAAGTTTAATCCCATTCAGCTTATGGCATCTTCGGGAGCGCGTGGATCTTCGGACCAGATAAGACAGCTGGCCGGGATGAGGGGGCTTATGAGCAGACCCCATAAATCAGTAACCGGAGGAACGGGTGAGATTATTGAGTCGCCAATAAAGTCAAATTTCCGCGAGGGGCTTGATGTGCTGGAGTATTTTATTTCGACGCACGGGGGAAGAAAGGGCCTTGCAGATACAGCTTTAAAAACGGCCGACGCTGGGTATTTAACAAGGCGCCTTATCGACACCTCGCATAATATTGTAATAACCGAGGAAGACTGTAATACCGTAAACGGCATAAGGGTAGGGCCTTTAAAGGAAGGAAATGAAATTATTGAACCTTTCGCAGAGAGGATTGAAGGAAGGGTGAGCCTTCAGACAATAGTTGACCCCCTGACAGATGAAAAAATTGCGCAGGATGGTGAGGTTATTTCAAGCGAGGCTGCAAAGAAGATTGAAAAAAGCGAGATTATAAATATAAGAATACGTTCGCCGCTTACCTGTGAAACGCAGTACGGAATTTGCAGCAAGTGTTACGGTTCGGATCTTTCAACCGGTAAGCTTGCAAGGCCGGGGCTGGCAGTAGGAATTATAGCGGCTCAATCAATTGGGGAACCGGGAACACAGCTTACTTTAAGAACATTTCATATAGGCGGTTCGGCGTCAAAAGTGGCACAGCGTTCCGCGCTGGTATCTCACTATAAGGGTGAGGTCGAGTTTATGGGAGAAAAACTTATTAAGAACAGAAACGATGATTTGATAAATGTTGCAAGAAAGGCAAAGGCAGTAATTAGAAAAAAAGGAAAAAAAGTTGAAGAGTTTGATATAAGATACGGAGCTCTTTTTCACATAAAGCCGTCTGAAAAGCCAAAGCATGTCGAAAGAGGCGATGTTATAGTTGAGTGGGACCCTTTTACACTTCCTCTTATTACTGAGAAGAAAGGAAAAGTAAAGTTAAAAGACATTAAAGAAGGTATAACGGCAAAGATTGAAGTAAACCAGGCCACAGGCAGGGAAGAAAGGGTTATAATTCCGTATAAGTCTCCCAAACTACATCCACAGGTAGAGATTACAACAAAATCCGGAGATAAAAAAATGTACCCTCTTCCGGTAGATACCCATCTTGTTGTAAACGAAGGCGATGAAGTGGAAATCGGAGATGTGCTGGCGAAAATCCCTCAGGAAGTAATAAAAACAAGGGATATTACAGGGGGTCTTCCAAGGGTCACGGAATTGTTTGAGGCAAGAAAGCCGAAAAACAGCGCAGTAATCACTGAAATTGACGGCATAGTAAGGCTTGGCTCCATAGAAAAAGGCGCTTTCAAGGTAACAATTGAGAGCGAAAAAGCCGAGTCAAAAACATATGTGGTTCCTCCTGGCAAGCATCTTGTTGTGTATGAAGGAGACAGGGTGTATGCTGGTGAACCGCTGACTGACGGGCCGATAAACCCGCACGATATGCTGCAGGTGAAGGGGGACAAGGAGGTCCAGGAATACCTTGTAAATGAAGTTCAGGGAGTATACAGGCTTCAGGGAGTAAATATAAACGACAAGCATATTGAAATTATAATCAAGCAGATGCTGTCCTATGTTCAAATATATGACAGCGGGGATACCACGCTTCTTGAAAAGGAAATTGTAAAGAAGAATGTTGCTGATAAGAAAAACAGAATGATTGAAGAACAGGGTAAGAAACCTGCAAAATATGTCCCTAAACTATTAGGTATATCCAAGGCGTCGCTTTCAGGGGAAAGTTTCATATCGGCGGCATCTTTTCAGGAAACAACAAGGATATTGACTGAAGCCGCGGTTTCGGGGCAGGTGGATAATTTGAAAGGCTTAAAGGAAAATGTTATCATAGGAAAGCTAATTCCGGTGGGAACGGGACTATTCGCCGGCAAAAATGAATCAGAAAAGAAAGAAATAGAAGTAAAACAGGAGCTTTAAAAAATGCCTACTACAAATCAACTGATAAATAAAGGTAGAAAACAAATAAAGAAAAAATATAAAACACCCGCTTTGCAGGGGTGCCCGCAGAAAAGGGGTGTATGTGTAAGGGTGTTTACAAGCACGCCGAAAAAACCGAATTCTGCACTAAGAAAAGTTGCAAGGGTGAAGTTAACAAACGGAATGGATGTGGCTGCATATATACCCGGCGAAGGCCATAATCTTCAGGAACATTCGATCGTGCTGCTGAGAGGCGGAAGGGTAAAGGATTTGCCGGGTGTCAGGTATCACGTTATAAGAGGGGCATTGGATGCCGCCGGGGTTGAAGGAAGGCAGCAGGGTAGGTCAAAGTACGGCAGGAAAAAATCATGACAAACGATAAGATGAATAAAACCGATTTTAAGTATAACAGCCGGATAGTATATATGTTTATAAATAAAATAATGCAGGATGGAAAGAAAACAAAGGCCAGAAAAATCGTATACGGAGCAATGGAAAAGGCTTCAGAAAAGCTTAAATGTGAGCCACTGGAGGCGCTTGAAAAAGCTATAAACAACGTAAAACCTCTTCTTGAAGTGAAATCCAGAAGAGTCGGAGGAGCTACATACCAGGTCCCGGTTGAAGTATCGGAAAGAAGGGGGATTGTTCTCGCAGTAAGATGGATGACTGAAATCACTAGATCCAAAACCGGAAGGTCAACCGCTGATTTTCTGGCAGAAGAGCTGGTTATGGCTGCCCGCAATGAAGGTGCAGCAGTGCGCAAGAAAGAAGCAACACATAAAATGGCAGAAGCAAACAAGGCGTTTGCTCATTACAGATGGTAGAAGAAGCAGTAATTAAAGAAAGAAAATTGGAAAAGATAAAAGAAAATAAAAAAATGAAATTGAAAAATTTAAGAGATATAGGGATAGTAGCGCATATTGATGCGGGTAAAACAACAGTTACCGAGCGAATATTGTTTTATTCGGGAAAAACCTATAAGTTAGGTGAAGTTCATGAGGGAACTGCTGTCATGGACTGGATGAAGCAGGAGCAGGAAAGAGGAATAACAATATCATCGGCATCTACCACGTGTAAGTGGGGTGACGGAATAATAAATATTATTGATACCCCCGGGCATGTTGATTTCACGGTAGAGGTTGAAAGGTCGCTGAGAATACTGGATGGAAGCGTTGTTGTTTTCTGCGGAGTAGGCGGGGTTGAGCCCCAGTCGGAGACAGTATGGAGGCAGGCGGACAGATATAGCGTGCCGAGAATAACTTTTATAAACAAAATGGACAGGGTGGGTGCAGATTTTTTCAGGGTTACTGAAGAGATTCGAGAGCGCCTGAAAGCAAATCCATGCCCGCTTCAGATACCCCTGGGGAAAGAAGATAGTTTCCGTGGAATAATAGATTTAATTGATATGAAAGCCAAAGTGCAGGCGGGAAAAATGGGGATGAAGGTAAAGGAAGAAGATATTCCTGAGGATATGCTCGAAAAGGCCGTGAAGATGCGGGGAAGAATGCTTGAAAGTATTGCAGAGGTAGACGATGAAATAATGGAGCTGTATCTGAATGAGAAAAAAATATCTGCAAAAACCCTGAAGAAAGCCATCAGAAGGGCTACAGTAAACCTTGATATAGTGCCTGTTTTGTGCGGTTCGGCCCTGAAAAACAGGGGTATACAGCTTCTTTTGAATGCGGTTGTGGATTATCTGCCATCGCCACTTGAAGTTCCGCCCGTAAAGGGCATAAACCCGGAAACAGAAGAGGCCGAAACCAGGGAAGCCGATCCGGAAGGGCCCCTTTCGGCGCTGGTTTTTAAGGTTATGACAGATCCCCATGTCGGCCGCCTTGCTTTCTGCCGGATATATTCGGGAAAGATAAAAAAAGGGGAAACTGTATATAATCTAAATATAGACGGAAAGGAAAGAATTTCCAGGATTCTTCAGATGCATGCTGAATCAAGAGAAGACAGAAACGAATTTTCAGCCGGGGAGATAGCTGCGCTGGTAGGACCCAAAAACACCTCTACGGGAGATACTATTTGCGACAGAAAACATCCGATACTGCTTGAAGAAATACATTTTCCCGAGCCTGTCATATCAGTTGCTCTGGAAGCTGAAAATAAAATTGAAGAAGAAAGGTTGACAATTGCGCTGGATAAATTAAAATCAGAAGACCCGACGCTGGTTATCGGGGTTGATGAGGAAAGCGGTCAGATAATATTAAAGGGAATGGGGGAGCTGCATCTTGAGGTGGTGATTACCCGTCTCAGAGAAGATTTTAACATAAAATGCCGCGTTTCGGAACCTGTGGTAACTTACAAGGAAACAATAACAAGAGAAGCCAAGGTTGAGGAAAAATATGTTAAGCAGACAGGGGGAAGAGGTCAGTATGGACATGTAAAGATTGATTTTGTGCCCCTTGAAGCAGGGGAAGGTATTCTGTTTGAGGATAAAATAAGAGAAGGAAGAATACCGAAGGAGTTTATATCAGCAGTCGAAGATGGTGTCAGGGGGGCAATGACTGACGGAACCCTTGGTGGTTTTGAAGTAACAGATGTTAAAGCGGTGCTGCGGGATGGCTCGTATCATGAGGTTGATTCCTCAAAAATGTCATTTAAAATAGCAGCAAGCCGCGCAACAAAAACAGGTTTAAAAAAAGGCAGGCCGGTTTTTCTTGAACCGATTATGAGGCTTGAAATAACGGTGCCAAGTGAATATCTTGGAGATGTATTATCTGATTTTAACTCCAGAAGAGGTAATGTTCAGGAGCTTGTAAGCAAGAATGAATATCATATAATCAGGGGGTTTTCACCCCTTTCTGAGATGTTTGGATATGCAACAGCAATAAGATCGGTAAGCCAGGGAAGGGCAACATATTTTATGGAGCCTTCGCATTTTGAGCAGGTGCCAAAACAGATTGCAGATAAGATGCTGGGTTAAAAGGAGGAAAGAGAGATGGCAAAAGAGAAATTTCAGAGGACAAAACCGCATTTAAACGTAGGGACGATAGGGCATGTGGACCACGGAAAGACGACGCTGACGGCGGCGATGCTTGAGTATTTGACATCCAAGGGGTATGCTCAGGTGAAAAATGTTTCGGATATAGATAATGCGCCAGAAGAGAAGGAAAGAGGGATAACGATAGCGACGGCGCATGTGGAGTATGAGACAGACAATAGGCATTATGCGCATGTAGACTGTCCCGGTCATGCAGATTATGTAAAGAATATGATAACGGGTGCGGCGCAGATGGACGGAGCGATACTTGTTGTATCGGCAGCTGACGGGCCTATGCCCCAGACGAGGGAGCATATTCTTCTTGCGCGGCAGGTGGGTGTGCCGGAGATAGTGGTATTTTTAAACAAGACCGACCAGGTGGATGATGAAGAGCTTCTGGAGCTGGTGGAGCTAGAGGTGAGAGAACTTTTGAGCAAGTATGAGTTTCCCGGTGATGAGATACCGGTAATAAAAGGTTCGGCGCTGAAGGCGCTTGAGAGCGGAGATGCCTCGAGTGAAGAATACAAGCCGATAGATGAGCTGGTTAATTCGCTGGATTCGTATATAAGCGACCCTGAGAGGGATATAGATAAGCCGTTTTTGATGAGTGTTGAGGATGTGTTTACAATAACCGGGCGCGGAACGGTAGCGACGGGAAGAGTTGAAAGAGGGAAGATAAAGGTTGGCGACAAGGTTGAGATAGTTGGATTGACCCCTGAAAGCAGGGAGACAGTTGTGACCGGTGTGGAGATGTTCCGCAAGGAGATGGAAGAGGCTCAGGCTGGAGACAACATAGGGGTTTTGCTGAGGGGGGTTGAGAAGGATGATATAGAGAGGGGCCAGGTTATAGCAAAGCCCGGTTCTATAACGCCGCATACGAAGTTCAAGGGTCAGATATACGCCCTGAGCAAAGAAGAGGGCGGTCGCCATACACCTTTCTTTTCCGGTTATCGTCCCCAGTTTTACTTTCGCACAACGGATGTTACCGGTGTGGCGAAGCTTCCTGAAGGGCGCGAGATGGTTATGCCCGGAGACAATGTTGATTTAGAGGGAGAACTGATACAGCCTATAGCGATGGAAAAGGGGCTGAGGTTTGCGATAAGAGAAGGCGGACACACCGTTGGAGCGGGTGTCGTAACGGAAATAATAGAGTAAATGGCTAACGAAAATAAAATAAGAATAAAGTTGAAAGCGTACGATCACCGTATGCTCGATAAATCGGTAGAGAAAATAGCTTCGACAATAAGAAGAACCGGTTCGGAAATTTCCGGGCCGATATTGTTGCCGACAAAGGTTAAAAAATATACAGTTGTAAAATCGCCTCATGTAGATAAAAGGGGAATGGACCAGTTTGAAATGCGGATTCATAAAAGGCTGATTTACATACATGAACCTACACCGGTTACGGTTGATGAGCTGGGAAAGCTTGAACTCCCGGCAGGAATAGATGTGGAGATAAAAGCGTAAAAATGATACAGGGAATACTCGGAAAAAAAATAAAAATGAGCAGATGGTTTGACAGTGAGGGAAAGACTGTGCCAGTAACCCTTCTTAAATGCGGGCCATGCTATGTTGTAAATAAAAATGGAAAAAATATACAGCTGGGGTTTGAAAAAATGAAAGAGAAAGATGTAAAAAAACCTGAGGCCGGGTATTTTAAAAAGCAGGATGTTCCCTCATTGAAGTATTTAAAAGAAGTTAAATGGTCCGGAAGTGAAGACAAAATGCCTGAAAAGGGAGAAAGAATAGGAGCCGAGGTTTTTAAAGAAACTGACATGGTTGACATTCAGGGTAAATCAAAAGGAAAGGGCTTTACGGGTGTGGTAAAAAGATGGGGTTTCAACGGCGGAAGAGCAACACACGGTTCCACAATGCATCGAAGCACGGGTTCAATAGGTCAGTCTGCAGATCCGAGCCGTGTATTCCCGGGAAAGAAAATGGCCGGGCGGAGCGGCGGCGAAAAAGTTACAGAAATGAATCTTGAGATCGTAAATGTGGATGAGAAGGAAAATATTATTGCAGTTAAAGGGGCGGTTCCGGGACCGAATAAAGGATTAATATTCATAAGAAAAAGCAAGAGGGCAAACGTAAGATGAATTTATCATCACCAAAAATAAAAAAATCGGCAGAAAAGGAAAAAATAAACCTAAAATTAATGCATGAAATTATCGAGTCAGAGCGCGCAAATATGAGACAGATGACAGCGCATGCGAAAACAAGGCGTGAGGTCTCCGGGGGCGGAAGGAAGCCGTACAGGCAAAAAGGAACCGGAAGGGCACGCGCAGGAAGCAGAACATCTCCTATATGGAGAGGCGGCGGAGTAACTTTCGGGCCTGACAAAAACAGGGACTTTTCGAAGAATTTGACAAAAAGAAAAAAGAAAAAAGCATTAAGGCAGGCTGTAATGCAAAGAATAAAAGAGGGAAACCTTAAAATAGCAGATAAAATTGAAGTAAAGGAAAACAAAACAAGAAATGCAAAACTGCAGCTTGAAAAATCATTGGGAAAAAAAGAAAGTGGAGTTTTGCTTGTATTGGACAAAGAAGATAGTGAAAACATAAAGGCCTACAGAAATCTAAAAAATATTGAAATAATAAATCAGAACAGGCTGAGCGCATACAACATAATAAAAAATGAAAATATAATATTTACAAAAAACGCATGGAAAAATTTTAAGGAATCAAGAGGAATAAAAGAATGAGTGCAAAAACAGCATATGACATAATAAAAGGACCGGTAATAACGGAAAAGTCAACGACTGACAGGATGGAAGATAATAAATATTCATTCATTGTTGATAAAAGAGCTAATAAGGTTCAGATAAAGGAAGCGGTAGAAGAGCTTTTCAAAACGAAGGTTCTGTCTGTAAATACACTAAAAATACAATCAAAACCGAAAAGGATGGGAAGATTTGAAGGAAGATCACCCGTGAAAAAAAAGGCTGTTGTGAAACTGGCCCAGGGCGAAAGAATAAAGTTAATGGAAGGTCCGTAAAATGGCAATAAGAAGATATAAAGCATTATCACCGGCAAAAAGGTTCAGCTCGCGAGTTAAAAGGGAAGAAATAACGAAGAAAAAACCCGAAAAGTCACTTACAGTTGTAAAAAGAAAAAAAGGCGGAAGAAACAGCAATGGAAGAATAACCGCAAGACACAGGGGTGGAGGAAGTAAGCGAAAATACAGAAAAATTGATTTTAAAAGAAACAAAACTAATCCGGCGAAAGTACATGCAATAGAATATGATCCCAACAGGTCGGCAAACATAGCGTTAATAATATACCCTGACGGGGAAAAAGCCTATATTTTACATCCAATGGGGTTAAAAGTCGGCGACAAGGTGGAAAGTTCGGAAAATGCCCCATTGAAACCGGGAAACGTAAGAATGCTTGAAAATATTCCGGAAGGCACGGTAATACACAACATTGAAATGACACCCGGAAAAGGCGGAGTAATGGTAAGAAGCGCAGGTGGAGAAGCAACTATAACTGCAAAAGAAGGAAATATGGTGCAGATAAAATGTCCATCAGGAGAGGTCAGGTTTGTCAATAAAAAATGCAGGGCAACAATTGGAAAACTGGGCAATATGGACCACGAAAAAGAAAAACTCGGCTTTGCCGGAGCCACAAGGCACAGGGGAAGAAGGCAAAGAGTAAGAGGAACGGCAATGAATGCGTTTGATCATCCGCACGGGGGAGGACGGGGAAGAAGCAAGGGGGACAATATTCCTTCGACACCATGGGGAAAAATAGAAAAGGGTGTGAAAACAAGGAAAAAAAGAAAATCATCGGAAAAATTCATAGTACGGAGGAAAAAATAATGTCAAGATCGGCAAAAAAAGGGCCTTTTGTTGCTGAATCACTAATGAAGAAAGTTAACAGAGCAAAAAAGAGTGGAAGTAAAAAGACGGACAGGACATGGGCAAGAAGCTCAATGATAATTCCAAGTTTTGTGGGGTTAACAATTCCTGTTCACAATGGAAAAAGGTTTGTAGATGTATATATAACAGAAAATATGGTAGGCCACAGGCTGGGAGAGTTTGCGCCAACAAGATTCTTTAGAGGCCACGGCGCTGCTCACTCGAAGGAAATAGAAGCGGAAATCACAAAATGAATGCGATAGCAAAAACAAAATATGTCAGAATGAGTCCAAGAAAGGTAAGAATTGTTCTGGATAAAATAAAAGGGTTGAATGTAACTGAAGCGTATAAGGAACTGAAATTTATGGATAAAAGAGCGGCAAAAACTGTGGAAAAGACACTCAAGTCGGCAGTTGCAAACGCCGGCGCATCGGATATACCCGAAAGAGTAAAGGTCAAGAGAGTGTGGGTTGGAAAGGGTCCGGCAATGAAAAGGCTAAGGCCCAGGGCGATGGGAAGAGCGGATATATACAAGAGGCCGACTTCTCACATTGAAATAGAAGTAGGTTAAAAATGGGTCAAAAAGTTCATCCAACAGTTTTCAGGTTAGGAATAAATAAAAACTGGCGTTCAAGGTGGTTTAACCTAAAAAAAATGCCGGAGTTTATTGCGCAGGATGAGAAAATCAGGAGATTTCTCAGAAACAGGGTAGATAACACTGGTATTTCAAGGATTGACATAGAAAGAATGGGGGAGAACATAAGGGTGTCAATATATACGGACAAACCTGGTGTGATAATAGGTAAGGGTGGGGGAGAAGTAGAAAATTTAAAAACTGAGATAGAAGACATGACAGGGTACAGAACCACAATAAATATTGAACAGGTAAAAAAGCCCCAGCTGGATGCATACCTTGTGGCAGACGGAATAGCAAAGGCTCTTGAAAAGAAAATAAGGTTCAGAAGTGTTATGAAAAGAGCTTTAGACAGAACAATCCAGGATGGAGCCAAAGGGGTTAAGATATCAGTAAGCGGCAGACTTAACGGTTCGGAAATTGCGCGCACAGAATGGACAAAGGAAGGAAGAATACCGCTTCAGACAATAAGGGCTGATATAGATTACGGGTTTTGTGAAGCTAAAACAACTTACGGGAATATAGGGATCAAGGTTTGGATTTACCATGGAGAACTTTTAGGTTTGGAGGAAAAAAAAGAAAATGAGACCTAGAAAAGTAAAATACAGAAAGAAGCACAGAGGCCGCAGAAAGGGTAAATCCATGCGGGGAAGTAAAATAAATTTTGGAGAATATGGATTAAAAGCAATGGAGCCACAGTGGGTTACAGAAAGGCAGATAGAAGCAGCGCGGGTAACAATTACCCGATACATGAAAAGAGGCGGAAAGGTATGGATAAGAATTTTTCCGGACCATCCGGTTACAAAACAGCCGGCAGAGACAAGAATGGGTAAGGGAAAAGGAGATGTAGAGCAGTATGTTGCAATAGTAAAGCCGGGAAGAATAATGTTTGAACTGGAAGGGCTTGAAGAAGAAAATGCCAAAGTTGCCATGAAAAGAGCTGCAGCAAAGATGCCAATGAAATGCAGGTTTGTAAAAAGAGGACAGTACCAGTGAAGACAAAAGAATTGAGAAATGAAACGGTAAAAGAACTGCAGAGCAGGCTTGCGGATGAAAAAAAGAAATATATGGAGCTCAGGTTTCAAAATAAAACCGGAGCGCTTAACAATCCATTGCAGATACGGAAAAAAAGACGCGAGATTGCAAGGATAATGACAATAATAAAAGAGAAAAACAATGAAGAATAAAGAAAAAAAGCGCAGAAGGATGACAGGCATAATAACCGCGGATAACCAGGATAAAACACGTGTAGTGAACGTAAAAAGAAGTTTCAGGCATCCTTTGTATAAAAAGGTACTAAGAAAAAGTAAAAAATATTACGTTCATGATGAAGAGAATAGCACAAAAAGCGGTGACAGGGTTTTAATAGAAGAATGCAGGCCTATGAGTCGTATGAAAAGATGGAGAATTGTTGAGAAAAAAAGATGATACAGACAGAAAGTATATTAAATGTAGCTGATAACTCTGGCGCAAAAAAAATACTATGTATAAGGGTGCTTGGAGGCACGGGAAGAAAATACGCCGGAGTGGGTGATATAGTAGTAGGCACTGTTAAAGATGCTATTCCTTCAACAGAAATGACTAAGGGGGAAATAGTAAAAGCGGTGATAGTAAGAACAAAGGCGCCGGTAAAAAGGGAAGACGGAACCGTTGTAAGGTTTGATGATAACAGTGCTGTATTAATAGATAAAAACATGCAGCCTATGGGAACAAGGGTATTCGGTCCTATAGCTTTAGAACTCAGAGATAAAAACTTCACAAAAATCATATCATTGGCACCGGAGGTTGTGTAAAATGCTTAAGATAAAGAAAAAAGATAAAGTAATAATAAAAAAAGGTAAAGATAAGGGAAAAACGGGAGAGGTTCTTAAAATCAGGCCCTCATCCGGAAAAGCTGTGGTTTCAAAACTTAATGTTGCGAAGAAGCATTCCCGTCCGACAGGCCAGTCTCAGGGAGGGGTTCTTGATGTTGAACTGCCTGTAAGTCTCGCAAATCTTCAGTTAATATGCACTAAATGTGATCAGCCGACAAAAGTAAAATTTGACAGACTTCAAGATGGTGAAAAGGTTAGAATATGCAAGAAATGCGGGGAGATGATTGTATGACAACTAAAAAGCTTGAAACAAGTATAGAAAAAAAATACAGAAAAGATGTTATCCCTGAAATTAAAAAAACATATAAATTAAAGAACAAAATGGAATGCCCTAAAATTGAGAAAGTAGTGATTAACATGGGTTTAAACAAGGCAAAAGATGATTCGACTGTGATGGAAGAAGCAAAAAAACACCTGGCTCAGATTACAGGACAAAAGCCGGTAGTGACAAAGGCAAGAAAGGCGATATCAAACTTTGGAATAAAAAAGGGAACCCCTATAGGGTGTATGGTTACACTCAGGGGGGAAATGATGAATTCCTTTCTTGAGAGGTTGTTGAGAGTGGTTCTTCCGCGTATAAGGGACTTCGGTGGAATTAAAAAGAGCCTGGATCGCTTCGGAAACCTTACAATAGGGCTGGAGGATGAATCAATATTCCCTGAAATAAACCCTGATACAGTAAAGCATATAAAAGGAATGGGAATAACAATAGTGACTGATAAGCATGACAGGGATAAATCAGAGAAGATGTTTGAGTTGCTGGGGTTTCCGTTTAAATAAAGAATAGGAGTAAATATGGCTCGAAAAGCATTAGTAGAAAAACAGAAAAAGGAACCTAAATACAGGGTGAGAAAATACAACCGGTGCAATATATGTCACAGAAGACATGGATATATGAGAGATTTCGGATTGTGCAGGATTTGTTTCAGAAGGCTTGCAAATGAGGGGAAGATCCCGGGAGTAGTAAAATCGTCATGGTAGTAACAGATACAATAGCTGATATGATAGCAAGAACTAAAAATTCTTTGGAAAGGGAAAAGCCGCATGTGGATATGCCTTCTTCAAAACTTAAGGTGGAAATAGCAAGAATTTTAAAGGGAGAAGGATATATAGCAAATTACAAAACAATTGAAGATAACAAGCAGGGAATATTAAGAATATTCCTGAAGTATACAAAGAGCGGGGAGTCGGTTATACGTGACATGGAAAGGGTCTCAAGTCCGGGCAGAAGACAATATGTAAACAAAGAGGAAATTCCAAGGGTTATGGAAGGGCTTGGAAGAG
>SL_5KL_010_SEDDRAFT_10000644_pt1 | contig 22363 bp, 18 predicted proteins | sample SodLakKL_010_SED_FD_9118 | JGI IMG/M metagenome (IMG submission 9118) | reverse complement strand
GAGGCTTAAACTGTCTGAAGCGAGCTAGGCGGATTTAAGCCCGCACGTTATTTCCTGCGCTCATGCTGGAATCCTGGTAAAGTGCGGGCTTTAGTCCGCCTTTGAGCAAGTTTTTAAGCCCTTTTGACAAAACCACGGAGCTGGAAAGATATAGTATAATGCTATATCAATTCCACAGCATACGTCGAAGAGCCATTAATGTTTCCTGCATTGCCGGCAACTGAAATCAAGGAAATAGACATGACAAATATCAAGGCTGGCAGGGAATTTCTCAAGGACACCCTGCGGAAAAAAACAGATTTTTACCAGACGGATCAAAACAAAGGGATTCCTGCGCCTCCCCTGCAAAAACCCTTTGATCCGGAAGCTCCCAGGATAAAGCTGGCCTTGCCAGAGCAATGGAGTAAGCTGGTCCGGGAAGCCAGGCTGGATGAGCTGATAGCTGCCCGCAGAAGCAGAAGAAAATATTCAAACGACCCTCTGCTGATGGAAGAACTGTCCTTTCTGATCTGGGCCACTCAGGGTATACGCAGAGTCGTGGATTACTCCACGGCTTACAGGCATGTGCCCTCAGCAGGAGCCAGACACAGCTTTGAAACCTATATTTTTGCCCGCAAGGTTCAGCAGCTTGATCCTGGTGTGTATCGTTTTTTACCGCTGGAAAACGAACTGCTGCTGGTCAGAACCATGTCCGACATAAAGGAATCCCTGTCAGCAGCTGCATTTGGCCAGCGTTTTATAGGACAGGGCAGCGCCACTTTTGTCTGGTCATGTATTCCCTACCGTATGGAGTGGCGCTATGGTCGCACTGCCTACCGGGTCATCCTCATGGATCTGGGGCATGTCTGCCAGAACCTTTATCTTGCATGCGAAGCCCTGGGCGCTGGGACATGCGCTGTTGCGGCCTATGACCAGGAAGCCATGGACGAACTCCTGGGCCTGGACGGGCAGGATGAGTTTGTCGTGTACCTGGCCCCTGTTGGAAAGGCCCTGCAGATCCCTGATGTGATCTAGCTTTCCAGTTTATGCAGTAAAATCATAAAGGTTAAGCCAGGCAAAATTGGTTCCTCAGGGTAATAATTCATCATCAGAGTAAATCAATAGTTCATAAGGACCTCTTCAAGGGCCGCCTCGGCTACCTCCGTATCCACTGCCAGCCAGACAAGTTCATTGTCCCGGGCAAAAAAATAATGAGCCTGTCCATGCCCCAGGGCCATGAAGACCTTTTTTCCCTTAACCGTTCTGGGCATAAGGTGAGTAAATTCATGCTCGGTCTCTTCCATGACCCTGGCCATGCTTTCCATGGCTTCACGGGCCTTGTCCGGATCAGCATACAGAGAAAGATAATAAGTGGCTGAATAACCGCTTCCCTTGTACTTGGCTATGAAATCGCGCCCTGTGGCCACCTGGCCGCGGTGCATGCGGTCCACTGTGCCCGAGGCCTTTTCTCCGCTGAAGGTCTTTAGCTTCTGCATATCCAGGATGGACTCGGGCAGATGGACATCTCCCGCCGAGAAGCCGGCCGGCAAGAAGAAAACCAGACATATCAGAAAAAGACTGAGCAGGCCTGACTTCCTGCCTGTTTTAAAATTCACTTTTCCCCTCGAAGCTGCGTTTAACATTTATTATCCTCCTGAAAGTATTTATTGGTCCTTCAGATCTCACGCTGATCAATTCATAATGCCATCTCTTTTATCAGGCAAGATCTGACCTGATAGACAGGCCATCAACTTGAGGATCCAAACACTCCATTGGATGGTGGACAGCTTCATTGAAATCGTATCTCTTGTAAGTGATACCTATTGCTTTTTCATACCAGATTAGTTAGTTTCCATCCGGAAATTCTTTATTTCCGGATGCTGAAGCTATCGGTTTTCTTTCCGGAAACGAGGAGTTTTTTCTTTTGGCAAGGAAATCAAGCAATTATGAGGAGGCGTATCTTGATACGTTGACTAAGAATTGTGCAGATTGACGCAGCCAAAAGGAAAAAGAACCGTTTCCGGATAAAAACTAGTTAGTTATCCCTGAGAAACCTGTTAATAAGTTTTACTGCAGGCACACCAGCCTGAGCATCGGATTAAACTACCTGAAAATAATTATTGCGAGGCTATTTCATGAAAAAATGGCTTATGGAAATCCTGGTCTGTCCCTCCTGCCTGCCCCGGGAAGCTCCGTTAAAACTCGATGCTTCTGAATCGGAGGAAAACGATATCCTTCAGGGACGTCTGGAATGCCCGAACTGTCAGATGCAGTATCCTATCCGCAACGGAACGGCCTTTATCCTTTCTTATCCTTTTGAGCTCCCGTATCCAGGATCCAAATATGAAACCCCGACAGTGGTTTCCTCCTATCTGTGGAGCCACTTTTCAGATCTGCTTGGCGACCCCCAGGGCACAAGCGCCTATATTGACTGGTCCGAACTCATGCATTCAAGCCCGGGCTTTTGTCTGGACACGGGATGTGCTGTAGGCAGGTTTACCTTTGAAATGGCCAGTAAATTCGACTTTGCTGTGGGCGTAGACAATTCAGCAGTCTTTATCCGCACCGCCAGGGAAATTATGATCAAAAGGCAAAAAGAGGTTGAGGTTGCTCTGGAGGGCGTGCTCACGCAAAAGATGCTTTTGGCTCTTCCCGGTGAATGGCCCACAGAGAACGTGGAATTCATTGTAGCTGATGCCCAGGCACTGCCTTTTGCCTCGAAATCCTTTTCTTCCCTGGCGTCCTTGAACATGGTGGACAAACTGCCTAACCCCTTGAAACACCTGGAAGAGACTGTCCGCCTGGCCAGGAGGGACAAGGCCCAGTTTCTTTTGTCAGACCCATTCTCCTGGTCTGAACAGAGCGCAGAGCAGAAAGACTGGCTGGGAGGAAAGCCGGAAGGAGATTTTGCCGGCTACGGACTGGATAATATAACGGCGTGGCTCAGGGTAGGACGCGAAAACCCTGGACCTGGCTGGAACATTGAAAAGCAGGGTCATGTGTGGTGGAAGATCCGTACCCACAGGAACCATTACGAACTCATCCGCAGCTGTTTCGTCAAAGCTTTCAGATAAATCACACTGCAGGAGAAACAGGGTGATAAAACATACCATATGCCGTCTCTGTTCGGCCTGCTGTCCTGTGGAGGCCAGAGTAGAGGCTGGCAGACTGATTTCAGCCGAGAGAAAGTCCTTTTTGCCTCCTGGCGAAAGAATCATATGTCCCAAACTCTTGCGGGCGCCTCGGATTGTTTATTCGCAAAAACGCCTGAAAACCCCCCTGATACGCAGGGACAAAAGATCAGGCAGCGGGTTCAGGGAAGCCGGGTGGGACGAAGCCTTGGATCTGACAGCCCATAAATTCAGGGAGCAGCGCAAGAAATCCGGAGCACAGAGTATTGCCTGGCTCAGGGGAATGGCTGCGGACTGGGGAGCTCCATGGGATTACGCCCAGAGACTTATGAATGCTTTCGGTTCTCCCAACAGCATAGGCAATGGCTCAGTCTGTCACGTGGCCCGGGAAATGGCCCATGTATACACCTATGGAGCCATGACCATGCCCGACATTAAGAATTCCGGATGCATTCTCGTCTGGGGCAAGAACGACCGCAACACCTCCCCCGGGGCTTATGAAAACCTGCTTTACGCCAGAAAGCACGGGGCCAGGATCATCGTGGTGGACCCGGTAAAGACCCCGGCGGCCGGGCTGGCCGATATCTGGCTGCAGATAAAACCCGCCCATGATGGTCTGCTGGCTATGACCATGATGCACGAGATTATATTCAGCGATCTGCAAGACAAAAATTTTATTCAAGAACACTCTTTGGGATTTGACGAATTGCAAAAAGCTGTAAGCCTGTACCCGCCTGACGAGATCGCACCCCTTATCTGGCTGTCCCCGGAGAAGATTAGAGAGGCGGCCCGCATGTACGTTCTGTCAAAGCCGGCCTGCATAGTGGACGGCAACGGGCTGGACATGCAGCTGCACACCTTCCAGGCCACCCGTGCGGTTTGCATGCTCCGGGCCTTGAGCGGCAATCTGGACCGGGGAGGCGGGGACCTCATACCACAGCCTCCCCGCCTGACAGATATCCGGCTGCAGGATCGCCTTCCTGCGGATGTCCAGCCGGTGACCATTGATTACAAGCTGTTCAGCAACTTTCATCCCAACTGGGGGCTGCATGCCCAGTCCTGCCTCGTGGACGCCATACTGGAGGCAAGGCCCTATCCGGTAAATATGCTGGTTGTCCAGTCAGGCAACCCTGCAGTAACCATGGCTGATTCCGGCAGAGTACAGGCCGCCCTGGCCGGACTGGATTTTATGGTGGTCATTGATCCCTTTTTTACCCGGACGGCTGAATTTGCTGACGTGGTGCTGCCGGCGAGCATGTGTTTTGAAAAGACCCAGCTCAACCGGGCTTCCATGCGCACCGGCCTGGTTATTCTGCAGGACCAGGTTATTGATTGTTTGCCTGAAACATGGCCCGACTGGAAAATAATCTTTGAGCTGGGCCGGAGACTGGGACTGGAAGATGAATTTTCCTGGCAGGATGTGGAAGAGGCCATTGACCTGCAGCTGAAACCGTCCGGCATAACCGTGCACAAGCTCAGACAGTCCCCTGAAGGAATCCGGGACGGGCAGACAAAGTTTGAAAAATTCAAGGCAGATGGTTTCAACACACCTTCGGGCAAGGTGGAATTCTTTTCCCACAGGCTGGAAAAGGAGGATCATGATCCGGTGCCTTATTTACATGGCCGTAGAGAAAATCCAATAAGCTTTTCCGCAAACTGTCCTGACAAGGCCCTGGCAGGCATGAGCGGAGAGCGGGAAAACCGTTTTACCCATACCCAGTTTCACCTTGTGGATGAACTCTTGAAGCCTGGTGAAACAGCCAGGGCCGAACTTCACCCCGATGATGCGTCTGGAATGGGGATATACCCCAATGACATGCTGTCCATCAGCACGCCCAGAGGGGAGATCAGGATGCCTGCGAGCATATCGGACAGAATCAGGACTGGATGTGTACTCATCGCCTGGGGCTGGGGAGAGGTTCACCCGGATTTCAATCTAAACCTGCTTACGGACGATAACCACCGGGACCCGGTAACCAGCACTCCTTCCAGCCGAAGCTTCATGTGCAGCGTGAAAAAATTGACGGATTAGCTGGTTTCCATCCTGAAATTCTTTATTTCCGGATGCTGAAACTGCCGGTTTTCTTTCCGGAAACGAGGAGTTTTTTTCTTTTGGCAAGAAAATCAAGCAATTATGAGGAGGCGTATCTTAATACGTTGACGAATAATTGTGCAGATTGACCTGTCTTCGTTCCAACAGGCAGGCGCAGTCAAAAGGAAAAAGAACCGTTTCCGGATGGAAACCAGCTAATCCCTGGGCCTGGAGCTGTGTCTTTTAGAGGCCGAGAGTTCAGCCTTGCGCAGGCGGATGGAGAGCGGCGTTACTTCCACCTGTTCATCTTCGCGAATAAAATGCAGGGCCCGCTCCAGGGTCATGGGCAGGACCGGAGGCAGGATAATGGCGTCATCCTTGCCTGCGGCCCGGATATTGGTGAGTTTTTTCTCCTTGCACACGTTGACGTTGAGGTCGTGTTCCCGGTTGTGCTCTCCCACAATCATTCCCTCGTACACCATCTCCCCCGGGGTAATGAACAGGTTGCCCCTGGCCTTGAGGTTGGACAGGGCATAGGCTACCGCACTGCCAGACCTGTCCGCCACCAGGGAACCCATGAATCTGGTTGGAAAGTCGCCGCGGAATTTTTGGTATCCGATAAAATAGGAATTCATTATCCCGGTGCCCTTGGTGTCCGTTAGAAACTCATCCCTGTACCCTATAAGCCCCCGGGAAGGTATGGTGAATTCAATCCTGATACGACCGGTATCGTGGTTGACCAGATTGGTCATTCTGCCCCTGCGCAGGGAAAGCTTTTCGGTGACCACGCCCATAAAGGTTTCGTCGCAATCAATGAACAGGTGCTCCATGGGTTCAAGTATTTTTTCCCCCTCATATCTGATGATTACCTGGGGACGGCCCACGCTCAACTCGAAGCCCTCCCTGCGCATGGTCTCAATGAGTATGGCCATCTGAAATTCACCCCTGCCCATGACCAAAAAACTGTCCCTGTCCTGGGTTTTTTCCACCCTGATGGCCACATTCCTCAGGGTTTCCCTGCTCAGCCTCTCCCAGATCCTGCTGGACTGGACATATTTACCTTCCCTGCCCGCCAGAGGGGAAGTGTTGATGGAGAATCTCATGGACACAGTGGGCTGATCCACTGTTATTCTTTTGAGGGGGACAGGATGCTCCCTGGTGCAGATGGTATCGCCAATATACACCTCTTCAATGCCGGAAATGACTGCGATGTCCCCGGGAAGTACTTCTTCGATTTCTTTCAGGTCCTGGCCTGCATAGGTCTGCAGTTTGGTGATCCTGAGCACCTCCTTGCTGTTTCCGGAACCCAGGCGCACCAGTTGATCACTCTGCCTGGCCCTGCCGTTGAATACCCGGCCCACTGCCAGACGCCCCAGGTAATCCGAATAACCCAGGTCAGAGACCAGCATCTGAAATGGTTTGTCCGGATCATACGCAGGAGCAGGGATCTCTTCAAAAATGGCATCAAAAAGAATATCCAGATTCTGTTCTCTATCGTCAGGATTTCTTTTGGCAATTCCTTCCAGGGCGATGCAGTAGATCACGGAAAAATCCAGCTGATCCTCAGTGGCGTCCAGATCAATAAAAAGATCATAGATCTCGTCCAGGACCTCTCCAATCCTGGCGTCCCTGCGGTCGATCTTGTTGATGACCACGATGATCTTCAGTCCTGCTTCCAGGGTCTTTTTCAGCACAAACCTGGTCTGGGGCAGAGGACCTTCAGAGGCGTCCACCAGTAGAAGAGCACCGTCAGCCATGGACAGAGAACGCTCCACTTCCCCTCCGAAATCGGCGTGTCCCGGAGTATCAATGATGTTGATCTTTATCCCTTTCCACATGACCGCGCAGTTCTTGGCTGCAATGGTTATACCCCGTTCCCTCTCCAGGTCCAGGGAGTCCATGATCCTTTCTTCTACTTCCAGACCCTGGCGGAACACCCCGCTTTGTTTGAACATGGCATCCACCAGGGTGGTCTTGCCGTGATCCACATGGGCGATGATGGCGATATTTCTGACTTGATGATTCTGCTTAAGTTTTTTCATATCTGGGATATTTTCAACCTGCTTATGTTTTAAGCTGATAATATTCAACAAGCTCTTGGACGTTTACTTTGGAATTATTATGGCATTATACTGCTCTCAGTCAGAAAAACTGCGGTCACCTTCCAGCTCCATTCTGGCCGACAGATAGCCCATGATATCCTTCAGGGAAATCATGCCCAGCAGCTGACTGTTTTCCACAACCATCATCCTGCTCTGACCCAGGTTGTTCATTCTGGACAGGGCGTGCATGATGTCCGTATCCGGGTGAATGGTATTGTTGGCGGCACAGGGGCTCAATGCATCCCTGATCAGGATAGTATGCCAGAGATTGCGGTCCACCTCGCCCACCTGCCTGGTAGTGATGCAGCCCAGGAGGAATCCCTTGTCCACCACCGGAAACATCTTGAAATGATAACGGTATATGTAGTCCTGCACCAGGTTGCTCAAGGTTATATCCGGAGGGACATAAACCGGTCTTTTCATCAGCTGTCTGACATTGGTTCCTGCAAGAGTACTCCTGATCATCAGCTGACGATAAGCATTCTGAGCCACAAACCTGATGAACATGCCGATGACGAAATACCAGACTCCCCCCACCAGGTTGCCGGCAAACATATTCAGAATGCCCAGTCCGATAAGCACCAGCCCGAACATGGATCCCATGCTGGCTGCAATGCGGGTGGCCCAGCGCTGATCATTCTTCCAGTACCACAGAACAGCCCGCAGGATCCTTCCTCCGTCCATGGGGAAGGCCGGGATCATGTTGAACAATGCCAGAATAAAATTGATCAGACCAAGATACATGAACAGGGTAACCACCGGTTCAGACCAGTTCATTGTCTGTGCAGTCTGAAAGATGAGATAGAAAACCATAGCCAGAAACATGCTGGCCAGAGGCCCTGCAATGGCTATCCAGAATTCGCTCTTGGGACTTTGAGGATCTTCCTCCATCTCAGCCACCCCGCCAAACACAAAAAGGGTAATACCCCGGATGGGGACCCCGTATTTTCTGGCCACCCAGGAGTGCCAGAATTCATGAAACAGAATTGAAAAAAACAGGCCCAAGGCCCCAAGGATCCCCAGAGTCCAGTAGGTTCCAGGGCTCAATCCTTCAAGAAAGTAAGGAAAAAAACCCACTGCCAGGGACCAGGTTACCAGCAGGGCAATAATCAGCCAGCTTACGTCCACCTTGATCTGAAAGCCGAACACCTTGAACAGGTTGATACTTTTACCGAACATGGATGCCCCGTTATCCCGCCTCCATATTCAGAACTTGTGCCCCGGCAGGAAGCGAATCTTTGTGGTTTGAAAAAATAACGTTTTTTAAATACTGTTGCTCAAGTTCACCTTGCATTGGTTCAGCTGGAGGAGATGCTTGGACATCTGTCCAGTGTGTCTCTGTAACTTCTAATTTTTATTCACTAAGGTGTAAACGTCAAAAAAGGAGACCTTGAATGAAAAGCCTGCGCCAGGAACTGTGGATGAACATACCGGCCAGAATGGATTTCGAGAACATTACTCCCAGGGTACAGAAAGCCATAGATCAAAGCGGGGTCCGGGAGGGCCTGGTTCTCGTGAATGCCATGCACATTACTGCCAGCGTCTTCATCAATGATGACGAGGCAGGACTTCATCATGACTATAAGTTGTGGCTGGAAAAGCTGGCTCCTCATGAGCCTGTTTCCCAGTATCGTCATAACGTTGGTGAAGACAATGCTGACGCGCATATGAAAAGACAGATCATGGGCCGGGAAGTGGTAGTAGCCATCACCGATGGCAGGCTGGATCTGGGTCCTTGGGAGCAGATCTTTTACGGCGAGTTTGACGGCCGAAGAAAAAAAAGAGTGCTTATCAAGGTCATTGGCGAATAAGAGCATGCGGAACCCGAGCATGTGCCGGGTAGAAGCAGTCCATAGATTATTATTGACAAGATAATCACAATCAGCTAATAAAAAAAAGTTTTGCTTTTCAGGTTTAAGTATCACTATTCCTGTATTGTGCAATATTTAAAAGAGGTCAGATTTAAAAAATGGACCTTCCGAGTAGTAGCTTCTCAGTTAAAAATTCTGCTCAATTCAGGGCGTTAGTCCCTGTGAACGCCAATATTCCGCCTGCCGGGACGGCCATATTCAAGGATTCGATCTTGGCCTGAACCTGATTGATCCGCCTTGAGCCGCCCATCCACGGGCGGTCTAACCAGGAGGTGGATCATGACCCAAAAGATCCTCATTGAACCCAAAGACTTTCTTGATGCAGCCCTGACCGACGACGACAGGGCCCGCCAAGAGCTTATTGACAAGCTCCAAAGTTTGTTGAGCGCAAAAGATCACGATTCTCTGCGCGACTTCTTCTATTCCCTTCATCCTGCAGATGCTGCCCAGGCCCTGGAGCTCTTTTCCCCGGAACAGGCCTGCTCCTTCATTACTCTGCTCAACAACGAGAGCCAGGCCCAGATATTCAATTATCTCCCTCCCCATTTTGAAACCCGCATGGCAGGGTTGCTGGGACGTTCTCAGCTGGCCAGAATCATCGGAGCCATGTCCCATGACGAACGCGCTGACCTGTTCAATCGCCTCACTCCTGAACAGCAGGAGGAAATCCTGCCCGCTCTGGCACATGCAGAGCGAGAAGACATCCGCAAACTGGCTTCCTATCCCAAGGATACTGCCGGAGCGGTCATGACTTCTGACTATGCAGCCCTGTCTCCGAATATCAGCGCCAGGGAAGCTCTGGAAAAACTTCGCCGTGAAGCTCCTGACAAGGAAACCATATATCAGTGTTACGTTATTGATGAAATGCGCAGACTGGTAGGAGTTGTATCCCTGCGTGAACTGCTTATGGCATCGCCCAAGGCTCAGGTCATCGAGATCATGAATGATCAGCCCATCTTTGCCCATGCCAGGGACGATGCCGAAGAAGTCGCTTCCACCATGGCCAAGTACGACCTCTTGGCCATGCCCATCATCAACGGTGACAACAAACTGGTGGGCATTGTCACCTTTGATGATGTGCATGACATCATAGAAGAAGAGGCCACTGAGGATTTCCACCGCATGGGTTCCATATCCGCGCATGGTGAAAGCCTTGTGGGGATAAACTTCAGAAAAGCCAGCCCCTGGCTGATAATCCAGAAGCGCCTGCCCTGGCTGCTGGCTCTGGTCTTTGTCAACCTTCTGTCAGGAGCAGGTATAGCTTTTTTTGAAACTACCATTGAAGCAGTAGTGGCTCTGGTCTTTTTTCTGCCCCTGCTCATTGCCAGCGCAGGCAACGCCGGCTCCCAGTCCTCCACGCTCATGGTCCGCGCCCTGGCCACCGGAGACGTCAAAGTCTCGGACTGGATGTACCTTCTGGGCAAAGAAGTGGGCATAGCCCTGACTCTGGGAGTAGGCATGGCTCTGGCTGTGTCCATGGTGGGGATATTCAGGGGCGGTCCTGAAGTAGCCCTGGTTGTGGGGCTGACCATGACTGTAGTGGTCATTTTCGGAAGTCTTGTGGGATGTCTGCTGCCCTTCCTTCTGGCCAAGTTCAGAATTGATCCGGCTACGGCCAGTGTACCTTTGATTACCTCCATAGCCGATATCGGGGGAATTATAATCTATTTCAGCATAGCCACCTGGATTCTGGAAGTTCCTGCTGTCCATTGAATAATCCATTTTCTGCCTTGAAGTCCCTGAAAATCAAAAAGGGCTTATTGACAGGATTATATAATCTGGGGCATTATTATAATTATACCGCTTGTGTTCTTTTTATTATCCATTTAGCCAGGAGGTTCACTCTATGTTCGGAAAAAGGATTTTCATGTTCGTGGCTCTGGTGCTTGGCCTGACTTTGTCCGCTCCCCAGGCCCAGGCCAAGCAGGATATCCTGTTCGGCGGCGCATCCATTGTCGGGGTTTACTACCAGGTGGCCCTGCAGATCAGCAGCATCATGAACAACAACATGGGCGACAAGTACAACTACATCGGCCGTCCCACCGGCGGTTCAGTATTCAACATCAACGCCCTGGAACGAGGCGCTTTTGATTTCGGGGTTGCCCAGTCCGACCGCAACTGGCAGGCCTATAATGGCGCGGCCGAATGGGAAGGCAGGCCCATAAAGAGTCTGCGCAGCCTGTTCAGCATGCATCCAGAGACGGTTATGCTGGTGGCCCGCAAGGATACCGGTATTGAAAATGTAGAAGACATCAAGGGCAAGAGAGTAAACATAGGCAATCCCGGTTCAGGCCAGCGCGGCAATGCCATGGACGTGCTCAGAATCTACGGCATTGACCCCAATAATGATTTCCGGGCCGAAGGCCTGCAGCACCACGAGGCTGCACGCGCTCTGGTGGACCGCAACATTGACGCTTTTTTCTATACCATTGGCAACCCCAGTGCAGCCATTGAAGAGCCGGCCACATCCGTAGATATCCGCATGGTCCACATTAATGCACCTGGAATCAAGGAAATGGTCGAGGAAAAGCCCTATTACATCATGACCACCATACCGGCAGGTACCTACCGCGGCGTGGACGAGGACATTGAGACCTATGCCGTGACCGCCACTGTAGTCAGCGATGAAAAGGTTGATGAACAAGTGGTCTACGACATGGTTAAAACTGTTTTTGAAAATCTGGACACCCTGAGGGCGTCACATGCCTCCTTCCGCAACCTGAATGTGGAGGAAATGCTCCAGGGTCTTTCTGCCCCTCTGCATCCCGGAGCTGAAAGATACTACAAGGAACAGGGCTGGATGTAGCCTGCGACTCCCACGGAGCGGGACGTTCATCCCGCTCCGTTTTTTTTATCTTATTCTCTTTTTGGCCCGGCACTGAATTTTTGTGGAGGTTGTTTGACTTGCTGATGACCTCTCCACGCAGCAGTGTATTAATATTCCCTGATCAAGCCCACTGTCCCTTTCTAGCAGGAAAAATTCCACAATGAACAGGTAGCCCAGATGAGCGACGAATCCGGAAAACAGAACTCAGGCCGGGAAGATAAGTCAACTCCGGAAAATCAGGAAACCCCAAGCAAAAAACTTACCAAGGAAGCCGCCAAAGACCTGGTGGTCATGGTGGAGGCCGGGGCCAGGGACCCCCAGAATTTCTTGGTTAAGGCCGTTATAATTTTTTTATGCGTGGCCTGGTCTGTCTTTCAATTGTCCATAGCCCATGACCCCATCAACTCCCACATAGCCAGGGTCTGGCACCTGGCCTTTGCTCTGGGTCTGGCTTTTCTGGTATATCCGGCTTACAAGCAGCACTCCAAGCCCATGTGGGTCAGCCTGACTCAAAAACTTATTCCATCCTTTGCCAAAAAATCCATCAGAAAAAGCATACCAGTCTACGACTGGATCTTTGCCGCTCTGGGCATTACCTCGGCCCTGTACATCTGGTGGGACTTCGATAACCTGATATTTCGCCAGGGAATGCCCAATACCACTGATATCATAATGGGCACCATCCTGATTATACTCCTCCTGGAAGCAGCCCGCAGAGCCCTGGGGCCGGCCCTGGCCATCCTGGCCGCTATTTTTCTGGCCTACAACTTCATTGGGCCTTATCTGCCGGAGATATTAAGGCACAGAGGCATCCCCTTGGATTTCATGATCAGCGACATGTACCTGACCACCACCGGGATCTTCGGTGTCCCCCTGGGCGTATCAGTATCCTTTGTCTTCCTGTTCGTTCTTTTCGGGGCCCTGCTGGATCGGGCCGGGGGAGGCAAATACTTTATTGACGTGGCCTTTTCCGCTCTGGGCACTTACCGTGGAGGACCGGCCAAAGCCGCTGTCCTGGCTTCCGGCCTAACCGGAATGGTTTCCGGATCTTCCATTGCCAATACAGTGACCACCGGTACATTCACCATCCCTTTGATGAAAAAGGTAGGTTTCCCAGGGCATAAAGCCGGTGCTATAGAGGTGGCGGCCTCCACCAACGGGCAGATCATGCCTCCCATCATGGGGGCTGCAGCGTTCATCATGGCCGAAATTATCGGCATACCTTACCTGGACGTGGTCCGGGCGGCTCTTTTTCCGGCCATCATCTCCTACCTGGCCCTATTATACGTGGTTCACCTGGAATCTCTGAAAATGCGGGTCAAGCCCATTCCCCGCAGTGAACTGCCAAAATTCTGGAAAACCGTGCTCAGAGGATGTCACTTTATTATCCCTTTGGCCATACTCATAATATACCTGGTGGTGTTCAGGCGTTCCCCTGTTGCTTCAGCCCTGCACGCCATCCAGGCCCTCATGGTGATAATGCTGGTGCAGCGTCCGATTATCGCCTTTCTGTCCCTGGGTTACCACCACAAGGCGGGTACTCTGGATCCTGATCTCAATCTCAAGCGCTACATCGGCGGAGCTTTCCTGGATGGGCTGCGCGATTTGTGGAACGGCCTGATCATGGGCGCCAGAAACATGATCTCCGTAGGAATCGCTACAGCCACTGCGGGTATAATCGTGGGAGTGGTTTCCATTACCGGGCTGGTGGGCCGCTTTGTGAACATCATTGATGTCCTGTCCATGGGGAACATGGCCCTGATGCTTATATTAACCGCCATGACCAGCCTTATTCTGGGCATGGGTATGCCCACTACGGCCAACTATATCATCATGGCCACCCTGACCGCCCCGGTTATCCTGCACCTGGGCGCTGACATGGGCATTATCTTTCCGATCATTGCCATTCATTTGTTCGTGTTTTATTTTGGTATTCTGGCTGATGTCACTCCTCCTGTGGGGCTGGCCTCATATGCCGGTGCAGCCATAGCCAGATCCGACCCCATTAAGACCGGTGTTCAGGCTTTTTATTACAGTTTGCGCACGGTGATTCTGCCCTTTATCTTTCTGTTTAATACTGAACTTCTCATGATCGCCGGAGTGACCGCCGCCGGAGGCATCATCTGGCTGGATGATCCCCTGCGCCTGGCCTGGATTTTCTTTTCCGGGGTCATAGCCATGTTCGCTTTTGCCTCGGCCCTGCAGGGCTGGCTTATTATCAAATGCAAATGGTACGAAAGGATTTACCTGTTGCTGGCCTGTGCCACAGCGTTCAGACCCGGGGTTTTTGATCAGTATATGCCTTTTGACCGGCTGGGAATGCAGATCCTGGGCGTCTGCATGTTCTTCGCCCTGCTCTTCTTCCAGAAAATAAAGGTAAAAAGGCAGAAAAAAAGTTTATTAGCATGGACGCAAAGAGGAGGAACATGAGCTCATGTATAAACGTATTCTTGTACCCGTAGATCTCCAGGAAGAAGATGAAAGGCTGCGCAACCTGGCTCTGCAAAGGGCGGTGGAACTCTGCCGTTTTTACAACGCCCGCCTGCATGTGCTCACTGTAGTCCCGGACATGGGTATGCCCCTGGTGGGCAGCTACTTTCCAGAGGACGCGGGCAGGCAGATAGTGCAGGAAGCCGAGAAGCTGCTGCATGAACAGGTTACCAGTCATTTGCCGGATGATCTTGACATCCAGCATATAGTCGCCCAGGGCACTGTTTATCGGCGCATCCTGAAAATTGCCCAACAGCTTGGAGTGGACCTGATTGTCATGCCCGCGCACCGCATGACCTTGAAGGAATACTTTCTGGGCTCCAACGCCTCCAGAGTGGTGCGCTTCGCTGAATGCTCCGTGCTGGTGCTGCGTCCTGAATTCGATGCAGATATCATATGTGTCAGTTAGGCCTTTTGACCTTCTAAGGCTGCAGCCCGGAAAGAATAAATGGTAAACCCTTTTCCCTTTACTGTCACCTGATTGTTCCCGAACCGCCATCAGTTCTTGACTTTTTGCGGATTAGATAAACCTTTATCCATTATTCTTAGGCATGGTTACGCACTCCCAGCAAGGAGTTAAGAACATGTCTTGCATGACGAGGATACTTTTCCTTTGTACTGGCAATTCCTGCCGCAGTCAGATGGCTGAAGCCTGGACAAACCATCTTCTGAGCAGTGATTTCCAGGCCTGGTCCGCAGGGGTCAGGAAAAGCACCGTGGACTCCAGGGCTGCAGAAGTCATGGCCGAGGCTGGAGTGGACATGAGCCTTCACCACTCCAAGCTGGTGGAAGAATTGCCGGAAATTGAGTTTGATTATGTGATCACTCTTTGCGATCATGCCCGGGAGAGCTGCCCGTTTTTTACGGGCAGAGCCAAAAAAATTCACAAAAGCTTTGATGATCCTCCGACACTCGCTGAACAGACAGCATCACCTCAAGAAGCCCTGGATCACTATCGCAGGGTCCGCGATGAAATCAAAGAGTTTGTCCTCTCCTTAGCCAAGACGACAAACTGATTGACCACCAAGCATCTGCTCGTGTATCCGATCTTCAACCTGTCTTTACAGGCCGGTGCAGGGGCGGGACTTAAACAAACCGGCCCGGATAATACGAAACTGCGACCTATTTCAGAATGAAAAAGCATGAGCTCTAAAACACATAAATTCACTCAGACCCTTACCCGCAACGACGCAGGCTCGTTCCTGATTAAACTGGCCAGGGCAGTGGAGACAGATAACCTTGATCTTCAGGGCCATAAACTGGAATGGTCGCAGGTTCACAAGCTCAAATGCACCTTTTATTCTCTGGAAAACAGGATTATTCTCAGGACAAAACTGGAGTACAAGGCTAAAAGACCGGCTTCAAAAAATCTTAAACAGACCAGGAAAGACTTAAGAAAGGGTCTCAAGCAGACAAAAAAATGTTTTAAATTCCAAGGCCTGGCGTTCCAGAAAAGGATCAAAAGGGCATTGTGGCGAGGTGAGTCAAAAAGCATTCCTGCCAGTCAGGATGAAATAAAGGATAAGCAAGGCAATTGGGAACATGGCTCGAGGGAAACCGTCTCTGCTGCCGGGTATAAGGAACTGAAGAAGAGAATGAAAAAAACCTTTGCATCCATTTCAAGAAGCATTGGCAATCAGCAATTCCCTCTGACCAGGGACATGGAGTCCTTTATGCAGGATTCCATGTCCCTGGTTGCCATTTCAGGTTATGGAGACGATTATTACCAGGCATACAAAGAAGGTGTACAGATGATGTATGAAGCTTACCAGCGGCATGACCATTCCAGTCTGCATCAGAGTTTCCTTGAAGTGAAAAGAATACAGAGAGATTGCCACACTCGTTTCAAATAAATCAGACATAATGCTGCAAATGAAAACACCGGAATATGGAGCTGAAGAATCCAGGATGGATCCTGCCGCAGCAGTGCCTGACATCACAGAGACGGATCTGAGGATACTTTCCAGCATCGCCTGTGTGCAGCTCACTCCTGAAGAGATGAAAAAAATTATTACGCCTGCCCGTATCTTTCATCATCAAAGGACCGTCCTGGCTGTACACTGGCACCCTGAATACATTCCCATGGAACTGATCAAAAAAAGGATTGAGAATACATTTCCCAATAAGCAGAAAGAACTTATAATTCCAACCCAGCATAATCAGCTTATGACCTATGACCACAAGCTCTACGGGGTGGAAGTGGACTGTTACTCGCGCGGTTTTCAGCGCAAGGTGCAGCTGCTGCTTCACTTCAGGATGGATGACCCTTCCGGGGCGGATGTCCTCCAATCCATGCTGGAACATACCTTTGAATACCGTTCCGGGCAGCTGTTTGCTCTCATGGATACCATTATGGCCCCCAAGTGGCAGGACTATCTCCAGTTGGCGGCTGAAGTAACCGGAGCCGGGGAAAGCGAAATCCAGTTCACCCGGGTACAGACCCACAAGCTTTACCGCCTGCTGCGGGAAAAAGAGAGTACGATTTCCAGGGACTTTTTGAAAAACAAGCTGCTGAAGGACTTCATTGACGGACAGAGAATATTGTATCCGGACCATTTTATCAACCGCGTCCAGGTCTTCCTGAAGGCAGTAAAAAAAATCGTCAAGGAAAATTTCAGCCTGGAATATTTCTACCGTACTTCCGAAGTTATTGAAGAGGCAAGGAGCATAGGGGCCGGGATAGTGGTCCCTCATCCCGAGCAGTTCTGGCCCATTCTGCTTTGCGATTACGACATTGACGGCTATGAGGTCTGGAACCCTCAATCAAGGGAATATACCGAATTTCTGATCAATGTCATCAACCGCCAGAACAGGTCCAGGAGCAGATCCCTGAGGCCTCTGCTGGTGTTCATGGGCGATGACACCCACATGAGTGAAAAGATCAAGGATCCTATACATATTGAGGCGGCCAAGTACTACAGAGAGATAGGAGTGCAGCCTCCGTGGGACGACATGGCCATTAAAAAAGCCCTGATTGTCGGTAATTTTGACCGGCGTAAGGTCATGGATGAATACCGATCCAGACTGGAAGGCTGAACCGTTGATTATCATTATTAATTAAAAAACAACCGGGAAAAAATATGACTGAGGAAAAAAAATTCGAAATGGAATCGCTGCAGGACAGAGAAACCGTATGCAAATATCTGGAAGCCCTGAAAGAAGGTTTTATTCAGGGGGTAATAAACCTCTCCAGCAATGAAGAAAATTTGAGCGTAGTACCCGGGGGGCTGATCAAGTTCACCATCAAGGCCAAGAAAAAAAACGGCGAGGTCAAACTCAATTTAAGATTCAGATGGGCGGACATGGAGACACCGGAAACGGATTCCAAAGTCGACACCAATGCCCTAAGTGACCATGAGAAAGAATAAATGCATTATTTTAGTGACCTGGAAGAAAAAATCCATTTCATGGTTCTGGAAGTAAACAGACAGCTCGAGGACACCTTAAAGATCATTCAGGACCCTGTTCCGGACAGGGTGGACAGAGTTAAATCCAGAGATGACCGCATCGACAACTATAAGGCCATTATTGAAAACTTATGTTTTTCCAGGATCCACGGTCATGAAAACCTGAGAAAAGATAAGGTGGATTTCATCCGCGCCGTGAACATCATCAGCACCAACCTGGAAAGGATAAGTGATTTTGCGGTTAATATCGTGGCCCAGCTGAGCTACCTGTCCCGGGTGGAATTCATGCATGACTATAACTATACTCCTTTTTTCCGGCAGATATCCACCTCTCTGGATCAGGTTGTTCCCGGCCTGTTCAACAAAGACCTCAACAGGGCTCTGAGTATCTGCAGGGCTGAATTCATGGTGGATAAACTTTTCAAGCGCAGCTTCGATCAGATCATCCAGGAGCTTGACTCTTCAACCAGCAAGCAGGATCTCATAACCTGTCTGTTTATTATCCGTTACCTGGAAAGAATGGGTGATGCCCTGCTCAATATCGGTGAAGCCATAATCTTTTCGGTTTTCGGAGAAAAGCTGAAGATCCACCAGTATCAGGCTCTGGTGGAAAATCTGGATTCCATCAACAACGACATCTCCATTCACAATGTAGGATTTGAATCCATCTGGGAAACCAGATCAGGCTGCCGAATAGGCAAAATAATGGATTCCCCGGAAAGAGGAGGAAAGGCTGTTCTGTTCAAGGAGGGCAAGGTCCAGAAAATTTCCAGAGAGAAAGAAAACATTGAAAAGTGGAAAAAAATATTCCCCAGCCTGGTGCCCGGAATATTCAGCTACAACCAGACCCAGGACAATGCTTCCATGCTTCTGGAATTTCTCCAGGGCTGTTCTCTTCAGGAGGCCATAGTCTCCCAGGACAGAGAAGAAACTCTGGAAAATGCAACCTTTCTGCTCAAGGAAACCATGTCCCTTATCTGGAACGATACCATCAGGAACAAACGGGTCAGCGCCAGGTTCACGGCTCAGATTGTGCAGCGCATTGATGACGTGCTGATGATTCATCCCGAGTTCAATTTCTCCGAAGCCAGGATCGGCTCTCTGACCAAACCTTCCCTGAACAGGGTCATTGCTATCCTGGGGGACATTGAAAATGAACTTGAGGCCCCTTTTTCTGTTTTTATTCACGGGGATTTCAATACCAACAACATTATCTACAACCAGAAAGACCAGCAGATTTACTTCATTGATCTGCACAGGTCTTGTCATGGCGATTACGTGCAGGATGTGTCCGTTTTTCTGGTATCCAATTACCGCAAGCCGATTTTTGAACCTGAGGTGCGCCAGGCCATCAACCGTTTGAACCAGGAATTCTATTCATTTGCCCGGCAGTTTGCAGCGGAAAACAGCGATCCCACCTTTAATGCCCGGCTGGCCCTGGGATTGATCCGCTCTTTTTTTACATCAACCAGGTTTGAACTCAATCAGGAATTCGCCCTGAGCATGTATCAAAGAGCCCTTTACCTCTCGGAAAAACTCATTGCCCACCATGGCCGGCCCTGGAAGGACTTTTCCCTGCCCAGGGACGTGATCATGTATTCCAGGTTTTGAACTGAATCTTTACTATTTATTTAACAAGTTGTCCTTATTTGAATTATTCTGAATAGAAAAGCATGAAAACCGGAACAGTCAATAAAAAGATTGCTGTCATAGGCAACCCTGGAAGCTGGTCCACTGAAAAACTGTCTGATTCACTGGAAAAGAAGACCGGCTTCAGGTGTGTGGTGGATATATCCACGGCCGTTTTTGATTTGAGCCGCAAGACCCTTTACTGCAAGAATACGGATCTGGCGGCCCTGGACGGACTGGTCATAAAAAAAATCGGGCCGGTGTATTCACCCGAGATGTACAACAGATTGGAGATACTGCGTTTTTTCTGCAGTCTGGGCAAGCCGGTGTTTTCCAGGCCGGAAATGATCATGCAGGCTGTAAACAGACTCAGCTGTACAGTGAACCTTCAGATGGGCAACATCCCTATGCCTCCTACTGTGATCACCGAGGACATGACCCTGGCCTGTGAGGCTGTGCGCAGATTCGGCAAGGCAGTACTCAAGCCTCTCTTCTCCTCCAAGGCCAGAGGCATGCTCCTGGTGGAGGATGATGTCAGCTGCCTCTCAGCCATAGCTGAATTCCAGGCCTCCGGAAATACTACCATGTATATCCAGAAGATGGTCTCCATTCCAGGAAGAGATCTGGGTGTTGCCTTTCTGGGGGGTGAATATATCGGTACCTATGCCCGGCAAAAAGGGACATCATGGAATACCTGCACACCCAGCGGAGGCAGTTATGAACGCTGTGATCCGGACCCGGAAATCATCAAACTTGCCTACAGGGCTCAGGACCTGTTCAATCTGGATTTCACCTGTGTTGACGTGGTAGAGACAGATGAAGGTCCCATGGTTTTCGAAGTATCCGCCTTTGGAGGTTTCCGAGGTCTTTACCAGGCCTGGGGGATTGATGCCGCAGATATGTACGCCGACTACATTTTGAAGCAAATCAAATACCGCGGGGCCTGACATGATGCGCCTGCAAAAAGTCGGTTTTGCAGGCGCAGAGGACAGAAGCCAGAGAACCACGGCGCTCAGCACGCCTGTGTGCCGGCAGGCAGAGAAATCAAAGAGTTATAAGACCAGATTTATTAAGTTCATCCAGCTTGGGCTCCTCGACGCATAGAGTGGATTTTATATACAGTTAAAAAATTAAGAGCCTTATCCAGAATGCCGGCTCCGGGATTTTGGCAAAACCACGGAGCCGGAAAGATATAGTATAATACTATATCAATTCCACAGCATACGTCGAAGAGCCCCAGCTTGGATACTTTTTGCAGTTGAATCTGACATTAACGGGTAATGCCGAACTTTGCAGAAAAACTTTATATGCGTTGATTATCCGGAAATGCTGGATACTGTTGTTTCTCAGCCATGACCGGAACCAGGTTCAGGAGCGGGGGACAAGGAAACAGAACCGGAAAAAACTGAACCTGAAAGCCATGTGATGGCTGAAAAATTTATGCAGAAAATATCTATTTCCCGTTCAGTCATGATCCCGGATCCGGTCAAACTGAGCAGGTACCTTAAGGCTCCGGAATTCGGCCCTAAAATACTCTTCTTCAGCGGGGGAACAGCTCTTAACCCCCTGAGCAGAGCCCTTGTGAGTTATACCCACAACTCTATACATCTGGTTACCCCGTTTGACTCTGGAGGAAGCTCAGCCAGGCTCCGCAATGCTTTCAACATGCCTGCAGTGGGGGATTTGCGCAGCCGGCTGATGGCCCTGGCGGATCAGAGCGTCAAGGGCAACCCGGAAATATATTCCCTTTTTACCCATCGCCTGCCCCAGGACCAGGACAACAACAAACTCAAGGTCATGCTCATGCGCATGGCTGAGGGACATCACCGGCTGGTGCGCAGCATTCTTGAGCCCATGCGAACCATAGTCCGGGGATACATTACCGCGTTTATCAGGAAAATGCCTGACAGCTTTGATCTTAAAGGAGCAAGCATCGGCAATCTGATCCTCACCGCAGGATACTTCAGCCATAACCGGCACATGGATCCGGTGATTTTTCTGTTTTCCAAGCTGGCTGAAGTCAGGGGTACGGTCAGGCCGATAATGAACAAACATCTGCATTTGATTACCCATCTGGAAAATGGGCGCATCCTCCTGGGGCAGCATGAGCTTACAGGCAAGGAAACCATACCCATTGATTCCAGGGTAAAACACATCTTTCTGAGCGCCGGCCTGGGCAACCCTTCCCCTCTGCAGCCCAGACTCAAAGAAAAGGTCAGAAGGCTGATCCAGGAAGCCGAACTCATCTGCTATCCCATGGGCAGCTTCTATTCCAGCCTCATAGCCAACCTGCTGCCCCTCGGAGTGGGTTCGGCCATTGCTGAAAATGATTGTCCCAAGGTGTTCATTCCCAACACCGGTCATGATCCCGAGCAGAAAAACACCACTCTCTTTCAGAGGGTGGAAACACTGCTTTATTATCTGCAGCAAAGCTCTGAAAAAAGCTGTCCCCGGGACCGGCTTCTGAATTTTGTGCTGCTGGACAAAAATCATGCCCTGTATGACGGAGGAGTGGATGTCCGGGCCATTGAAAACATTGGAGTCCAGGTCTTTGAAGACTTCCTGGCCCGGCCCGGTCAAGAGAGCATGCTTGATGAAAATTTACTCATTGAGAGGTTGCTGTCCATGGTGTAGTGAATATAGTTCCAAGATGGCCTGAACAGTAAAGATGCATGCAGAGAAGTTCAGCTGTTCAGAAAAAAGGCTCCTCGACGCAACGTGTGGATTTTATATACAGTTAAAAATTAAGAGCCTTATCCAGAATGCCGGCTACGTGGTTTTGTCAAAAGAGGCTTAAACTGTCTGAAGCGAGCTAGGCGGATTTAAGCCCGCACGTTATTTCCTGTGCACATGCTGGAATCCTGGTAAAGTGCGGGCTTTAGTCCGCCTGTGAGC
>SL_5KL_010_SEDDRAFT_10000642_pt1 | contig 22388 bp, 16 predicted proteins | sample SodLakKL_010_SED_FD_9118 | JGI IMG/M metagenome (IMG submission 9118) | reverse complement strand
ATCCCCCCACTCTCGGCTGGTGAGCATACGCTCGTGATCGCCCCAACCGGGAGTGGTAAAACCGAGACGGCGATGTTACCCGTCTTCGACGATCTCGTCCAAGATCGACCCGAGGGGTTCGGCGCNCTCTACATCACCCCACTGCGCGCGCTCAACCGGGACATGCGTGATCGCCTCGAGTGGTGGGGCGACACGCTCGAGTTGTCCGTCGACGTTCGCCACGGCGATACGAGCCAGTACCAGCGCGGAAAGCAAGCCGAGGATCCACCCGACGTCCTCATCACGACGCCCGAGACGCTACAGGCGATGCTGACCGGCGAGCGACTTCGGGCCGGTCTCGAGGACGTGAGTCACGTCGTCGTCGACGAAGTCCACGAACTGGCCGCCTCGAAACGCGGGGCGCAGTTGGCGGTGGGCCTCGAGCGATTGCGTGAACTATCGGGTCCGTTTCAACGCATCGGACTCTCGGCGACCGTCGGCGACCCTGGCGAAGTCGGCCAGTTTCTGACCGGCGGCCGGCCGTGTACGGTGCGAGAGATCGACGTCGGCAGCCTGATCGACGTCCAGGTCCACAAACCCGAGCCGACCGCCGAGGACGAACGCCTGGCCGGGCAACTCGCCACCGACGCGACTATCGCCAGCCACGTCCGGTACATCCGTGACCTGGTTGCAGAACACGAGTCGACACTCATCTTCGTCAACACCCGCCAGACTGCCGAGGCGTTGGGATCGCGGTTCACCCAACTCGAGTTACCCATCGGCGTTCACCACGGCTCGCTTTCGAAGGCCGCCCGGATCGACGTCGAAGACCGGTTCAAAGCCGGCGAGCTCGATGCCCTGTTGTGTACGTCCTCGATGGAACTCGGGATCGACGTCGGCCGGATCGATCACGTGATCCAGTACCAGAGCCCGCGACAGGTCTCTCGGTTACTCCAGCGGATCGGACGAGCAGGCCACAGCCGGGATGCGATCTCGAGCGGGACGATCGTCACCACCCATGCGGACGACACCCTCGAGGCGCTGGCCATCGCGCGGCGGGCGGGCGCGGGCGCGGTGGAACCCGCCTGGATACACGAGGGGAGCCTCGACGTGGTGGCAAACCAGATCCCTGGCATCGTCCAGTCGACGGGGTCACGCCACTTTCGAGAGATCCACGACCTGTTCTCTCGGGCCTATCCGTTCCGCACGCTCGAGGAGGGCACCCTACGGACCGTCCTCGAGGAGTTACACCGAAACCGAATCGTCTGGTTCGACGAGGGGAGCGACCGCGTCGAGACAACGGGTGGGACCTGGCAATACGTCTACGCGAACCTCTCGATGATCCCCGACGAGGCGACATACGAGGTCCACGACATCGCCTCGAGCAGTCAGATCGGGACCCTGGACGAGCGCTTCGTGACCACGTTCGCCCAGCCCGGCGCAGTATTTATCCAGCGCGGGGAGATGTGGCGAATCGTCGAAATCGACGACGAGGACGAACGCGTTCGGGTCTCCCCGATCGAAGACCCCGCGGGTGAAGTCCCCTCGTGGATCGGCCAGGAGATTCCAGTCCCCCAGCCGGTCGCCCAAGAGGTCGGCGAGATTCGCGGAACGGTCGGCGACCAGCTCGCTGTCGGTGCAACGCCCGCAGCCGTCGCCCACGACCTCGCCCCAAGGTATCCCGGCGACGACGCGACGCTGACCGACGCCTGTGACGGACTCGCGACACACCTCGAGGGAGAGGGACCGATGCCGACGGCCGATCGAATCGTCCTCGAGCGCCAGGGCCGGACCGTCGTGCTCAACGCCTGTTTCGGGCACCGAACGAACGAGACCCTCGGTCGACTGCTGTCGGCACTGCTCGGCCAACAGTCGGGCTCGTCGGTCGGGCTCGAGGTCGACCCCTATCGAATCGAACTCGAGGTGCCGACGAGCGTCTCGACGGCCGACATCACGGCGGTGTTGACCGACACCGCTCCGGCCCACGTCGAAACGATCGTCGAATTAGGGCTGAAAGGCTCTGATGCACTCGCCTTCCGGCTCTCACAGGTGTCGGCGAAGTTCGGCGCGCTCAAACGCTGGCAGGGATCCGGCCGACTCTCGAACGAACGGCTGTTGCGAGCCCTCGAGGAAACGCCGATGCACGCCGAAGCGATTCGCGAGGTGTTCCACGAGGACCTCGACGTGGCCGCGGCGAGTCGCGTCCTGGAGGGGGTACAGCACGGAGATATTGCGCTCGAGACGGTCCGCGGGCGGACAGCCATCGGAAGCGCGGGGGGGTCTGGAACCAAGGAGTTGCTCGCGCCCGAAAACGCCGACGCCAGCGTGATCCAGACGGTCAAAGAACGCCTGCAGGACGACCGCGTGGTCCTGATCTGTACGCACTGTACCGAGTGGGTCTCTCGAACGAAAGTCAAGCGCGTGCCCGACCAGCCACGGTGTCCCGAGTGTGAGTCGACACGAGTGGCGGCGTTGAGCCCGTGGGCCGACTCCGTGGTCCAGGCCGTTCAGGCAGACGAGAAAGACGCCGAACAGCGTAAAGAGACCCAACGGGCGGTGAAAAACGCCAATCTGGTCCAGAGCCACGGCAAACAGGCAGTCATCGCCATGTCCGCCCGAGGTGTCGGCCCGCACAACGCTGCCCAGATCATCAGCCGGCTGCGCGAGAGCGAGGCGGAGTTCTATCGCGACATCCTCGAGAAAGAGCGCCAGTATGCCCGGACGAAGGCGTTCTGGGACTGAGATGGTGAGCGGGCGTCAGTACCCCAACTTGAGGAGCCAGTTCGCTCCCAGTGCGAGCAGGACCCCAGCCATCAGTGCCGCGAGGATACTGAACGCGACCGCCCACCCGAACAAATCAGCAGCCAATCCCGTCAGCACCGAGCCGAGTGCACCGATCACGCCGTATACCGTTCGGACGAGCCCGAACCCCGCCCCGCGCTCGGCCGCCGAGAGATTGTCCATCACCCGCGGCAACAGCGCCGCCCCCCATCCCAGCCCCGTCCCGATACACACCACTGCCACGGTCAGGGCGGCCCACCCGGGGACGAAGACGAGCAACAGGAGCCCACTCGAGCCAAAGATCATACAGCCAGCGGCGGCCACGTCCCGGCCGTACCTGTCTGAGGCGGCCCCAACGCCGACCTGTGTGATCGCCTGGACGACGAAATACGCCGAGAAGACAGCGCCGGCAAGCGTTTGGGAGTGCCCCCGGTGATCGATCAAAAACGTCGGGAGAAACGACGAGATCGCCTGCCAGACGAACGCACAGGCGATGGCGAGACAGACCGTGAACGCGATCGGTGGCCGGGAGAGGACTGCGAGCAGTGGCTCGAGCTCGAGGCGTTCACGCATCGGCTGGTCTGGCCGGCGTGGTTCGGTGGGTTCGACCTGCCAGGCGAACAGGACGTAGATCGGGACGGCGGTGGCCGCTCCGATGGCGATGGCAGCACGCCAGTCCCAGGTGACGGCGACCCAGGCGGCCAGGGCGGGCGCGATGAGGCCAGCGAGCGGGCCGCCACCGTTGTGGACGCCGATAGCCGAACCAATATTGTCGTAGGTCCGGGTGAGCAGTGTCGTCGCGACTGAGTAATGCAGGCCGGCGACCGCACCGAGGGCGAGCGTCGCGACCAGGAAGATACCGAAGACTGGCGAAAGCGCGATCAACAGGCTCGTGATCGCCGTTCCACCGACGGCGACGAGGATGACGGGCCGCTCACCGAACCGGTCGGCGAGGATACCACTGGGAAATTGCGACAAAAAGTACGTCATCCAGAGCCCGGTGAGGGCAATCCCGACGACCGTGTTCGAGACGTCGAACGCGTCCGTGATGTCCGGGACGACGGGGCTGATGACGAGTCGGGCAACCATCGTCGCAAAGAACGCCAGCGTACACAGTGCGAGGACGGTTTCACGATAGCGCCACCGACCGGTGATGCTCACCGGAAATCCCTCACACCGCCGTTTTCGCACACGCCATCGATACGCACGAGTCGATGAATTCTCTTCCCGTCGTGCCAAAGAACGCGTCGATACCGGCAGTCCATCTCACTCCATGCACTGGCAAGGCCAAGGGATTCTCCACCGACTGATGAGTTCAAAACATGACCCGTCAACAGAACACGGAATCGACCGCGGATTCGACGGCGCTCCTCACGGCACTCGAGGGCCGAGACTGTCGACACTGTGTCGCAGGGACGCTCGTCCGGACCCAGTACAAAGGAAACCTGGCCGTCTGCTGTCCCGCGTGTGAGACGCCCCAGGCCCAGTTGTGGTGACCCCGTCGTGAGAGCGCGTTAGCGCCAGAACCGACCCAGCAGTGGCACCCGTTCTCGAGCCAGCCCCGTTACGAGTGAAACGGCCTCGTCAGCCTCGTCTCGATCCAGCCCGCCGCCGTAGGTCGCCTGTTCGTACAGCGCCGTCACCCGGCGAACACGTGGGTCGACCGAACCGTACTTCGAGATGGACTCGAGGTACTGCCGTGGTGACTCGCCTCGTCGACGCGAACGATACTGGCGAGCGAGCAAGTGCTCGAGGCGCTCGTAGGCTCGTTGGGTATCGGTGTCAGGATCGGTATCGAACCCTTGCCAGTAGAGCCGTGCCTCCCGGCCAACGAGGCCCGTCACGCCGGATCGGTGTGCTCCAGCGGCAAGGCCCAGGAACAGCGCGGTCCCGACGAGCAGATCACCGGGTGAGACCGGCAGTGAGAGGCCCTCGTCGTCCGTTTCGAGTTCACTGTCGTCGACCTCGCCTTCGGAGCCATCCGTATCGTTTTCCCCCTCGAGCAGCCCTTCCTGGCCGGCGTGTTCTTCACCGGCCTGCGTTTCGTTGTCCGTGCTCTCGTTGTCCTCGAGGTCGGGATCGCTTTCGTTGTGTGGCCCATCGAGGAGTGCGTCGGGGTCTTCTTCTTCGAGGAAATCCGGCGCGTCCTCGTCTTCGCCATCCACGGGAACGTCCTCGCTTTCCTCGGTATCGATGCCGTCCTCGCCATCCTCACGGGCCTCCTCGAGTCGGTCGTCGTGCGTGTCGTCACGCTCACTCGACGGGGTTGGCTCGAACGCCACCCAGCCGTGGTCGGGGAAGTACACTTCGACCCAGGCGTGGGCGTCGAGCCCGCGGACGACGTGTTCGTGGTCGTCGACTTGCTGGCCGCTCGTATAGCCCGTGACGTACCGGGCCGGGACCTCCTCGGCACGGAGCATCTGGGTCATCGCCGTCGCGAAGTAGACACAGTACCCTTCGTCCATCTCGAGGAGGAAGTCGTTGGCAACGTTTCCGTCCGGTCTGTCGACCTCGAGTGAGTAGTCGTACTCCGCGTTGAAGTACTGTTCAATGGCTGCAGCTTTTTCGTATGGCGTTTCCGCGCCGGCCTCCTCGACGATCTCGGCCGTCCGATCTTCGAACGCCCCCGACATGTCCTCGGGCGTCTGGAGATAGTACTCCTCGACGTCCTCGCCATAGTCGGTACCCGCGTCGTTGAGTTCCGCGGGATCGGCGTCGAGGACCGCGCTCTCGACGTTGTACGTATCGCCCTCGATCAACGTCCCCTCGGGCATCGGCTGGCCGTGATCGGTGACCTCGAGATCGGCGGTGATGTCGCCCCCGATAGCCGTTGGCTGGGCAGCGGTAGGGAGGACGTTCTGTTGGCTCTCGATCGTGATCGTCTGGTTCATCGTCTGGGTCTGGCCGGGTGGGGCCTCGAGGACACCCTCGTCGTATTCGCCTTCGGGACCGGTTCGGAGCCACGAATCACCCGTGTATCGATCGTAGACCGCCGTCCGCCAGTACGATGGCTCATCGCTGACTACGGTGAAGTGGACCTCCGGGGAGAGGTCGACGCTGCCACTGATGCCGGTCTCGTCGGGGTTGCTATCGATCGTCCCGTCGAGGGTGTCCGCGTCGTCGTCGACCAGCACCGTCGGACTGGCTGCCCCGCCAGGCACCAGGGTGACGGTCATCGAGAGGAAGACGATCACCGCGAACAGGATCGCCAGCACGTCGGCCTGTGCGATCGAGCCATCTCGCCGATCGAGTTCACCGAACCCGACCGTGGCAATCCCGCCGACGACGCCGACCAGCGTGACACCGATCGTCGCGTCCGTCGTCAGTACCAAAAAGAGCAATGCGGCCCCGCCAGGCACCACCGCGAGCGCATACCGGCGTCGCACTGCCAGATACCAGGAGAGGAACACCGGGGCGGGCGCGAACCCGAGCGTCCAGGTCCCCGCTTCAGCCATCTGCTGAATCGACATCCCCGTCGCCAGCGTCACCGTATCCGAAATGAGCGTATCGAACTCACTGAAGATCACCCCGATGCCGTACCCCGTCACCTCGAAATAGTACCAGAACCCGAGCGCCCCGGCACCCAGCGCGACTGCCAGTGCCGTACGAGGGTGTATTGTATGCGCGAAAACGACCGCACCAACGAACATCGCGATGACGAGTACCGAGAGGGACCGGGTGCCGCCGACCGTGATCGTAATCTCCTGTAACACCGCCAGATACGACACCGTCAGGACGCCAAGTCCCGAATACGCGAGCCAGCGGAACACCGAGATGGTCGACGCCCACTCGAGGGGGGACTCGAGCGCCAGGGAGACAGGATTCGAACGCCCAGTTCGAGTCTGCGTACTCATGCACCGACCACCCCCGACCCATCTCGAGGGGTGCCCTCGACCCCGGTTTCCTCACTGCCGCCTCGAGACGAAACGGATGGATTCCGGTCGGGGCGGTCAGACCTGGATTGGTCGGCTGCGGATGATCCCGCAATGTCCCCAGGTATTTCTCCGCTCAATCGCTCGAACGGAATCTCGTGTTCCCCGACGACGACCGTCACACCCAGGGCATCGGCCTGGAGCAGAATATCCGCCGCCTGCCGGTCGGCATCCGTGACCTCCCCCGCATCGACGAGCGCCAGCGAGCGCAATACCTCGAGACGGTGCCCCTCACCTGCTTCAGCCTCGAGTGTGGCGTCCGTCAGCCGGACCCCGACAGCGATGTCGTCTCTGAGTAAATAGGTCGCGACACTGGCCAGCGCACTCGCCAGTTCGTCACCAGCACCCGGGATACACTCACCAGCAATACCGACCGAACCAACGCTCGTGTCCGCGACGAACTCCTTGACCACGAGTTCGTCATCAGTCCGTTTCGCGGCCGACTTCCAGTGAATATCGCGCAACGAATCCCCACGGGCGTACTCCCGGAGGTGGTCGAACTCCTCACGGTCACGCCGACCGACGGCGTCCCGAAGTAACTGTAAGTCGTGTCTCGCCCCGCCACGAAGGTCGTACACCGTCGGATACACCAGGACCTCGGTCGTCCGTTCGTACGTGAACTCGGTCGTTACCAGGCCAAAAATGTCCGATGCACGCACCGAAACCGGTCCGAGCTGCTGGTTGCCGCGTCGCTCGAGTTCGATATCGTACTGAAACGGTGAGTCCGCCCGGAGTGTCGTTTCAGCGATGTTCCCGTCGTCGACTGCGCGGACTCCAGAAGGGAGCTGGTCGGTGATCCGTACCGAGATTGGCGACCCGACATCGACGCCGATTGCAACTGTCCGCCGATCACCCGGATAGCCTTCGTCGACGGGATACCGGCTCAGTTGTGGCCGATCAATTCGATAGACGGTCACGAATCCCGCGAGCAAGACGAGTGCTAACGGGGCGACGATGGCATTCAGCGACCGTGCACCGAACTGCGCAGCCATTACCACACAAAAGCCGATGATGGCAACCACCGCCCAGCCCCGTCGCGTGACCCTCATGGCACCCGCACTCGCTCGAGGGCGTCGGCAACCACGGTCCCTCCATCGTCGTCCCTGCTCGAGGACGTCTTGATTCGGTGACTCAAAACGTGCGGGGCCTCGTGCTGGATGTCGTCCGGAATCACGTACTCGCGGTTATCGAGTGCTGCCCGCGCCTGTGCTGCCCGCAAGAGGGCGATCGACCCACGAGGGCTCGCCCCGATTTTGGCGTGTTCGCGGGTGTAGTGGGCGAGGTTGCTCGCGTACGTTCGGACGGGTGGTTCGACGGCGATATTCGCCACGGCTTCCCGTGCACGAATTACTGACTCGAGATCCGTAACAGACTCGAGGCGTTCGATGGGATGGTGGCCGACCGTTCGTCCAAGCATCTCACTTTCTTCTGCCGGCGTTGGATACCCTAACGAGAGTTTCTTCATGAACCGGTCAACCTCCGCGAAAGGCAGGTCGTAGGTCCGATTCGGCTCGATGGCGTTCTGAGTCGCGATCACGACGAACGGATCGGGCAGCGGCCGCGTCTCGCCGTCGACCGTTACCTGCTGTTCTTCCATCGCCTCGAGCAACGCGCTCTGGGTTTTCGGCGGCGCACGATTGATTTCATCGCCCAAGACGATGTTCGCGAAGACGGGGCCCGACTGGAACTCGAACTCGCGGGTTTTCTGGTTGAAGACGTTCACACCAGTAATGTCGGAAGGCAGGAGGTCGGGTGTAAACTGTACTCGCTGGAAACTACAGTCGATCGAACGGGCGATCGATCTGGCGAGCATCGTCTTCCCAACGCCCGGCACGTCATCGAGGAGGATGTGACCACGGGCTAACAAAGCCGTGACGACGTGTTCGACTTCAGCCTCGTGGCCGACGATCACCTGGGTGACGTTCGAGTGAATCGCTGTCGCCAGATCGGTGACTGACGACAAGGGGAGTGGATCAATCGTTTCGAGGGAGTTCGGCTGAGATGAGGGATTGGCGTCAGTCATACCTATTCGTCCGTCCACCGACGGCGCGGGGAGACCCTGGTGGGACGGCTGTTGTCACGTGCTGCGGCATACAGAGACATATGTTTTGTGCCTTTCAGCTTCTGTATGATGATTTGTCGGTCCGGTACTCGTCGCTCGCGTTATGGTGTCTTTTGACACGGACAGTGTTACCCTTACTCGGGCCTCGAGCGGTAAAAGTCTGTATCTGCCCGAGCGACTGTTTAGTCGCTTCTTGAGACAGTACAAAACGTAGCCACTCACCATCGAATGCTCAGAGAACGATACCCCGACTATCCACTTACAACCGTTCGAGGTTGCTCGCTCGTGGACCTTTCTCGGCCTCCTCGATGTCGAATTCGACTTCCTGACCCTCCTCGAGGTCAGGACCGCCGACGTCTTCCATGTGGAAGAACACGTCATCGTCCGCGTCGTCAGTTTCGATGAAACCGTAACCGCCTGTGTCGTTGAAGAATGCGACCGTACCTTTCGCCATTGCATCTACACTGACACACGACAAAGCAATAAACCTTCTGGAGACTCAGAATTCGACGTGTGATCTGTCTTTGACCATATACGGCCCGATTTGCCCAGCAGAGCCAGAAGAATAGCCACTATTGTAACACCATATCGAGTCTAGACGCCACTATCCATGATAATTGGTATCCCCCCACACGAGCTTTCGATCTACCCTGGGCGCTGGCATGGGCCACTACAGTCGTCCCAGCCAGTCAGACTGCTCGAGCGAGCCTCACTCACCATCCCTTACAGCCCTCACAGACGAACGCATCGTCGTCTCGCCACAGGCGAGTCACGTCCGACTGACAGCTCGAACAGGTGTATACACCCCACGCGTACGTCGCCAAGGACGTGGATGGGGACTGTCCCTGGCGCTCCCCGCTCGTTTCGTCTGTCGAGTCAGGGTGGCGAGGCGTCTCCACGGTGGCCGGCTCCGAGCCAGCGGCTTCCGACTCGTCGTCGATACCGAATTCGCTCAGGCGACGATCTTCAGGCACGAGTCACCCTTGGGCTCACCGCCGCTTAATCGCTCCGTTCACTCGGGAAGAGGTCGGCTTCGACCTCCCCGATAGGCGGCGCGGTCAGCCCAGGAGGCCTCGAGAGGTGAGTGACACGAAGTGCTGAAATCCAGTCTCCACATCGCGTCCCATATGCAGCCCAGAACGTGACACCGGAGACGCGCTATGTGTGGCCGTGCATTGAGCCACGCTTCACCTGGAGGGACGCCCACGAGTTCGTCACTGGACCAATGCTGAACGGGTCTGGCATGCAGTAGTCGGAACCAGACTGCCCAGTGAAAGCCACATCGGTAACTACGTCTACAAAACAGAACAGTTGTGTTTAGTCGTCGGGGTGGATGTTCGTCTCGAGGGCGAACTCGTCTTCGGCGCGGGCCGTACAGGTCAGGAGCCAGCCATCCTCGATCTGTTCGTCCTCGAGGTAGTGGTTTTCCTCGTGAGAGATGACGTCGTTTGCATCACCATCGACCCTGGCCGTACACTGACCACACCGACCGGATTCACACGAATATTCCATCTCCCACCCTTCATCCAGTGCTGCATAGAGGAGTTCTTGGTCGTCCGCAACGTCGAGCGTCTCGTCGAACTCGAGGAATTCGACGCTGTAGGTCCCGTCGTCTTCATCATCGGGGTGGATGTTCGTCTCGAGGGCGAAATCATCGTCCGGATAGCCAACGCAGGTCAAAAGCCACCCGTCTTCGATCTGTTCGTCTGTGAGATATTCGTTTCCATCGTGGGTGATAACGTCACCGGCGTCACCGTCAACTCTGGCTGTACACTGCCCACACGTCCCAGATTCACAGGCGTACTCCATCTCCCACCCTTCATCCAGTGCTGCGTAGAGGAGGGCTTCGTCGTCCGCGACGTCGAGCGTCTCGTCGAACTCGAGGAACTCGATGTCGTAAACGGTGGCCTCCTCCGTCTCGTCTTCGGGTTCGTCATCTGTCGGTTCGTCTTCGGGTTCGTCGTCTTCCTGCTCGTCGTCCTCAGTTTCTGACTCCTCGAACAACCCCATACAGCCAGCAACGGCGACCGTTCCCACTCCACCGATCGAAACGAGAACGCGTCGACGGTCGAGATTGGAGCGCTCACATGGCTGACTGGCACACGCTCGCTCGTTCGTTTCCTCGTCACGCCCGTCTTGGGTTCGCCGTTCTGTAGACATGATGACGAAATCTTCGTACCAGGGGTGAATCGTCGCACCGCTTCAGTATGAAGTCCTTTTTATACACCCACAGCTTTTCGCCAGTAGTCTGGAAATGCCAGCGTTCGATAGGAGAGGTTGTTAGGAGGTGTGCAGAATCGAGCAAAGAAATGCAAATATCGGAGAAAGTGCTGTCTACTCGCCAGCGGTTGGCCAGCGAGACCGATACCGCGTCCCCACGTCTCACGCTCCTTGTGGCAGTTTGCAGCGTACCGATGCGGGTGTCTGGTCCAGAATCACCGCCACGCAAGCCGCGATGAAAACCCCGCTATCGATGCGACCAGCTCACGCATCAGAGGGGACGCATCCAGAGTGAGCTCTGGGATTTGTGCGAGAAAAAGACAACTGTTCTCGGTTCGCTCGAGTACGGTGGTTTCCAGGGTTTAAATACGCAGATCATCACCGTTCTGTCGCTCACGACGTTGTTCGCGACAAAAATATGGGACCGCCCGGATTTGAACCGGGGTCACGGGCACCCAAGGCCCGAAGTATACCAGGCTAACCCACGGTCCCGCATCTGCACTTCAGGACGGAGTGGATAAAGCGTTTCGTTTGTCTCCGGCCGCGCTCGAGAGTCCCACGCACACGCTCTCAATCGCTCGAGCGCCCGATAGAAGCCAATTCCGTCGATAATTCGTTCGCTCAACGATACGTTCCCCTTCCGAAAGGCATAATCACATACTGTCCTGAGAGGGGACAATGAGCCATCAACTTCCAGACGTACAGGCGACCTCGCCTGACGTGACCGTCGGCCTCAGCCAGGTCGGCGTTACCGGCGTCGAAAAGCTCGTCAAAATCACTCGCGCAGACAAGCGCCCGCTCGTGTTCACCGCCGAGTTCGAGGTCTTCGTCGACCTCCCCTCCTGGCGAAAAGGTGCGGATATGAGCCGCAACATGGAGGTCATCGACGAGATCCTCGAGGAGGCCACGCGCGAGGAAGCCTACCGGATCGAGGACGTCTGTGGCCAGGCCGCCGAGCGCCTGCTCGAGAAACACGATTACACCTCCTGTGCGGAGGTGTCGATGCAGGCGGAGTTCCTGCGACGCGAACAGACGCCGGCCAGCGATCGTGAAACCCAACACACGGTCGACATCCTCGCCTCGGCGACGGCGACAGAAGAGGGCACCCGTGAGGAGATCGGCGCGCACGTCGTCGGCATGACGGTCTGTCCGTGCTCACAGGGCATGTCCGCCGCTCGAGCCAAACAGAAACTCGAGGACCTCGAGATTCCCGAAGAAAAGATCACCGAGTTCCTGGATGAGGTCCCCCAGCCTGGACACTCCCAGCGCGGGCACGCTACCCTGTCCATCGAAAGCGAAGGGGCCCCCGACGTGGACCTCAACGACCTCATCGAGGTTGCTCGCGATTCGATGAGCGCCCACATATACAACCTGGCGAAACGACCCGACGAGGATTACATGACGTTCGAAGCCCACAGCGACGCCAAGTTCGTCGAAGACTGTGTCCGGGCGATGGCCGAAGGCGTCCTGACGGAGTTCAACCACCTCCCGGACGACGCCGTAATCCGCATGTCACAGTCGAACGACGAATCGATCCACCAGCACAACGCCCACGCCGAACGCGTCGTCGAGATGGAAACCCTCCGTCGCGAGATCAACGGCGACCTCGTATAGCGGTTTTCTCCCTCGAGGGGCCATCGTTTCGTGGCCGGCGACCGCACCGAGCAGCCACGAGTTGACACCGATCCGAACAGTTTAGGGACCGATGAGAGTAGGTAGGGCATGAAATGCACGCGGTTTCCGTGCAGGTGGTGTCATTGCCAGGCCTGACAGTGGTCTCAGCGATGGCAACGACCGAGTACCGCCGACGGACGCGTGTCGTCTTTGCTGACCGAACGAAACTATTGCTTATGGGCGCGATTGGGCTCTTCGCCCTCGGGCCGCTGCTTCTCTTCGGAACGATCCTCTTGCCAATGGTCGGGAGCGAAGTCGCTGCCGGCAACATCGAGGCCTTCGACCTCGTGACCGTCACGGACGTCGCGATGGGCGGGAGTGCACTGGTCTGGTTCGGCCTCGTGGTGTTCGCGGCGATGCGAGCGGTCGGAACTGCAGGGAAACTCGAGCAGCCAGCCTGTGTCCTGCTCGCAACGACGCCACGGTCGGTCGTGCTCGGCCGGATTGGTGGTGAAATACTCGTCTTCGGAACCTGGCTCGTCCCCCTCACGCTCGTGCTCTCGGGGGCGTTCGCCTACGGGGCCGGGACAGTGTGGCCAGTGATCGGTGCACTCGCGCTCCTGGTCGTCCTGCTAGGTAGCTCGTTCCCCGTCGGATTCCTTCTGGGGCTGGCTGTTCGCCACCTGCTCACGGTGTACGAACCGATCGCCAGATACCGGTTGCCGCTGGTGATCCCCGTGGCCGTCGCGTACGTCGGCGCGATCACCATGGGGTGGATCGACCAGATCCTCACGTTCCTGTTCACACTGTTCAGTGAAACGCCACTGGGCTGGCCCGGCCACCTCCTGCTCGCGAGCCTGCCCGGCGTGAGCTTCTCCCCAGGAGCCGTCGTTGGTGCACTCGGGTTGACTGCTCTCATCGCCGCACTCGCCGTGGCCGGGGCAACTCGAGTGGGAGAACGACACTGGTTTGCCGATCCATTTCGAGATGAAAGCGAGGCCACAAGCGAATCCGATCCCGCGCCAGGTCGGTTGACGAGGCTGCTCGAGCTGGGCTTGCCACGCCCGGTTCAGACGGTGACGATCACGGCGATCAGGCGGACGAAACGCGCGCCCGTTCGATTGCTGTACGTGGCCTACCCGCTGTTCTTCGCCGTATTCTTTATTCCCGATATCGTGCAAGCCGGCTCGATATCACCTACGGTCGCCGTGTTGGTCTGTCTCTACATCGTCTGGGGTGCCGGAGCCCTGTTTACACTCAACCCACTCGGTGACCTCGGGCCCGCCCTCCCCGCTGTGGTGACGACGACAGTATCCGGTCGGTCGATGATCACTGGTCGGATCGTCGCTGGCGCACTCGTTGCCGTCCCACTCGCCCTGTTCGTCAGCCTCGGGGTCGGTGTGGCCAGTCCGCTCAGCCTCGAGCAAACTGGCGTGCTCGTCGCGGCTACGACCGTGGGGGCAATCGCCAGCCCCGCCCTCGCAACCGGCGTCGGGTCGCTGTTTCCCCGCTTTGGCACCGTGACGCTCACGAGCAATCGTGACGCGGTGATGCCGAGTAAGAGTGCCTTCGCCGGCTACACACTGGCGCTCGCGCTCCCCGTGGCGAGCGCAGTGGTCCTCTACACTGGCCTCGAGGCACCGGTCGCAACAGCCGTTTCGACACTCCTGGCACAGCTTCCGGGCCCCACGATCCGTCTCCAACCCGCTGTTATCGCCGGCGGGGCCTGGGCAGTCCTCGTCGCCGGGGTCATCGCCCCGCCACTGTCAGCGGTGTACGCCACCAGGCGATTCAACGGATTCGTCCAGGAGTAACTGCACACACCAGCCGCTCGCGACAGACGACTGTACTGGCCCGCGTTCGTCCCCCAAGCCAATCCACGCTCAGCGCTGTTCGCTCGAGGCCATCGACTCGCGAGCACTGCCATCCTGGGTGATCTCGAGGAACGCATCCTCGAGACTGCCGCTTTCGCCCGTTTCCGCGCGTGATTTCAACGCCTCTGGCTCGCCTTCGGCGACCAGTCGCCCCTCGTGTAAGACGCCGATGGTGTCGGCGAGGTCGTCGACGACGGAGAGAATGTGTGTCGAGAGAAAGATCGTCATCTCCTGATCGGCGAGATCCGCGATGGTGTCGCGCATCGTCCGGGCCGCACGCGGATCGAGCCCGCTCGTCGGCTCGTCGAGAAACGCGACCGCGGGTTCGTGCAACACGGCCTGGATGACGCCGACTTTCTGTCGCATGCCCTTCGAGTAGGCGTCGATCCGTTTGTCCGCATCCTCGAGGAGGTCGAACCGCTCGAGTAACCGTTCAATTCGCGCCGTGGCAGACTCCGGTGGCAGGTCTCGAAGCCCGGCGACGTACTCGAGTTGTTCACGGCCGGTGAGCTCGTCGTAGATCGGTGGATCCTCCGGAAGATACCCGATGTGGGGGGTGACCGCGTTCCGATCTGTGATGTCGGCACCGGCAACGCGAGCGCTCCCTGCGGTCGGCTTCGTGAGCGTCGTGAACATCCGCATCGTCGTCGTCTTCCCCGCACCGTTCGGCCCGAGAAATCCGTACACTGCTCCACGGGGGATCGCCAGATCGAGATCCGCAACGGCAGTTTCCTCGCCGTACTGTTTGGTCAACCCATCCGCCTCGATGACGAGGTCGGTGCCGGTTGTCATGGACAGCAGTTCGATGTAGTTGGTGAAAGTGTTGTTGGTGTAACGGGTCTCGGAGGGGGTTCGTGATGGTCGGTCAGAACGACAGTGGCGTCGCCTCCTTCCATCGGGGGAGGAACTCCTCGTGGACGTCAGCAGCGAACTCCGGGTCTTTCAGATCGATCATGCCGAACGCCTCTCCCGATCCGAGCGGGTTGGGCACCTGAATCACGACCTCGACACCGTCGATGACGTTGAACGACCCCGTCACGTTCTCGTTCGTCCGCACCGAAAAGTCCGGACGTTCCTGTAAGGCGGTCTGGTATCGCCGGCCCACGTTGGGCGAAAGCGAACTGACCAAACTCCGATTCATCAGCACGTCGACCGTCACGCCCCTATCGAGGGCATCCTCGAGATGGGCGAGGACCTCGTCGCCGACGGTTCGAATATCGATCTGTGGCGACGGATCGGCCGCCACCATGACGATCTCCCGATCGGCAGCCGCCAGGCGCTCGAGCAGGAGATCGATCGTCTCATCGGGGCCAACAGCGGCCGTCCAGAACTGTTCTTCCACGGGCTCTGCGGCATCGAGTTCGTCGGCGAGATCGTCGACAATCGACTCGTACTGCGTTGCTTTTTGATCGAGTTCGCGTTTCTTGTCCTCGAGCAACCGGTCGAGTGCCGTCGCCGGTTCGACGGCAACGTATTTTTTCGGTCGACTAGCCGTCTGACTGCGGACGAGATTGTACTGTTCGATACTGTTGAGAACGTCGTAGATACGCCCCATCGGAACGTCACTCGCACGTGACAACTCCTTTGCCGTTGTCGGGCCCGTGCTGAGGAGTGCACGATAGGCTCGTGCTTCGTACTCCGACAGTCCGAGGTCTCTGAGTGTGGCCATACCAGCACCAGGGTAATCCAGGTGCATAAACACTCGGGTAGTTTGATCCGGTTCGAAGTTCTCGAAAACAGCTGTTTTTCAGGGAAGGACGTCCTGTACGGCGTCGCTCAACTCCGCAGGGGTTGTCGCTGGCTCCGTCGTTCGGCCGTCCCGTTGGGCGACAGCCGTCTTGGCAGGCACCGACGCCTCGGGCAGCACGACCTTCTCGTAATCAGCGATTCGGCAGGCCGCCCGGTGAAGGTCCGAGCCCGCCTCGTCACCGATCCGAATCACGAGCGTTCCCTCGAGCACTCGAGTGGACACGCTGGCGTAGCGAGCGACCTGGACGCCGAAGCGGTCGCTCGCACCGGCGAAATCGGCGAGCGTTTCCCGGGCGATCCGCTCGTATCGGTCTGTCCCGGTGTGCACCGCGAGATCCAGCAACGCCTCCGCGAGTTCGACGTTCGCGTTTAGCGGGCGTAGTGGCCGGTCGAGCAAGCCCACGTCCATCGTTGGACCATCGAGGAACGACGCCCCATCTCGAAGCGTGTCGATGGTGGTTTCTGCGACCGCGCGGGCATCCTCGAGTGTGTCCACCCCGAGGACGCTCCGGGCGCTCAGCAGTGCTCGAAGCGTCCGGGCCTGCGTAGACAGGAGGCCCGGTTCACCGACTGGCACCTGTTCGCCATCCACGCGTTCGAACCCGTGAAGGAGAGTGCCATCCTCGAGCGCGTGCGTACGGATCGTCTCGAGCGCTCGCGAGGCGTATCGTGCCGCCCGTTCGTCGTCGGTGTACGCCGCGTAGGTACACAGCGCGTCGACGGCCAGTGCGTTCGCCCCGGTCACGAACGTCTCGTCGACCGGTGGCTGGTCTCCCTCCCGGTCACTCGGCTCGAGCGTGTACTGTTCGGGGTCACCGGGAGCCTGGCTGTTGGCAAACGCGTCCCCCGTCCAGAGCGTCGTCGTGAGATACTCGATCGTCCGTTCGGCGGGGTTCCGATAGGTCCCTTCCCCGGTGTAGAGATAGGCGTTCGCGAAGGCCCGACAGAGCGCTGCGTTGGCGTCGAGGAGCTTTTCGTGCTGTGTACCCGACCAGTCAGCCCCCAGGGCAAACCGGAAGAATCCGCCCTCGTAGCGATCGAAGAGGTTTGCAGCGACGGCATCGAACGAACGGGTCGCCATCGCCCGATCGCGTTTCAGCGCAAACTCGAGGGCATCGGGCAACGGAAACTTGGGTTGGTCCCCCCACCCACCGGCACGCTCGTCGTACCGATCGGTGAGCTGGCCGAGCATCTGGCGTTCGATCGTCGGTGACAGCTCCCCTGCGGGCGGGTCAGTCGCCTGCACCTGCCGGGGGACGGACCCCGCCGCGCCACCTCGGTCATCCCACATCTCCCGAACGCGCTCGAGGACCTGTCGAAGCCCATCGTGATCCAGGTAGCCAGCGCCCGTCAGGACCGTTCCATCAGGTGCCAGAAAGACCGTCGACGGAAAGCCACCCATGTTGTAGCGGTCCCGAACCCGCGGCTGGCGGTCGACGTCGACACGCACCGGGACGAACCCATCGTTGACGTTCGCCGCGATCGTCGGCACTGCGTACGTCTCCCGGTCCATCTCGTGACAGTGACGACACCACGGCGCCGTCAGTGACAACAGTATCGGCACGTCACGCTCACGCGCCTCGACAAACGCCTGCGCCCCCCACGCCCGCCAGTCGACACGGGTTCGATCGTTCATACTCGAGCGGTAGCGAGTGAGCGGGGTAAGGGCTTCGTTCACCGATGAACCACCGAGAGACGGACTCATCGGTGGCTTCCAGCGGATCGACCGACGGTGCTCGGCACTCGCGAGAAGCGTAAAGGGTTTTCACCCCACGTGCGCTAGCAGAACCATGCTCCGGTGGATCCTCGCGTTGTTGTTCATCCCCTTCCTCGACGCGGTGTTACTCGCCGTCGTCGTCAGCCAGACCGAGTATCTCGGCTGGGTGGGAATGGTCGCCCTGGTCGTCCTCACCGGACTCATCGGGATGTTACTGGTCCGCGCCGAAGGCCGGCGGACTCTCGCCAAAACCCAGCGTTCGCTTGCTGCCGGAAAGCCGCCGACGAATCAGTTGCTCGACGCCGGGTTATTGATCGCCGCCGGAGCCTTCCTCCTCACGCCCGGACTCGTCACCGACCTCCTCGGGTTCCTGCTCGTGATTCCACCAACACGGATTCCAATCCGAGCCGGCCTCAAACGGTTCGTCATCGTCCCCGCCCTCGACAAACGAACCGATGGNTTCACCAGCGGCGTCGTCTGGACCGGTGGCTTCCCCGACGAGGAGACGACGCGAGCGAACTGGGGTGCGGGCGTCGGCCCGGCGAACGATTCGGGAGGAACGTCGATGAACGAACCTCGAGACGACGCCTCGACGGTCGACCTCGATAGCGACGCCTACACGGTCGATGAGCGTCACGACGAGCAAACGTAGGGATTGACCTCCCCCACGCCCTGGAGGACGTGGAATCCGACCATCGGATTTCCGCCGAGTGTGACGTTCAAGGTTCCAACCCGCACTCAAGGGGAACCGGCAGCATCTCGGAAGACACAGTCTTCCGACGGTCCGCGAGAGCTTCGCTCTCGCTTGATACCGGGGGAACTCTCGTTTCCTCCCCTGTATAGGGCTGTGGCCCGGTCAAACAGGCCCCATCAGATTCCGTGTCATCGCCGTGTGAACCACCGTTGGTCCACCGCCCCTTGTGGTTCGGGGCCAGCATCTCACCGAATCCGTAGCACTCTATGGTACGTCGGGCCACAGCAAAAGGATTCCGAACGAAATCCATCCCGACAACCAACGGCGGATATTGCGCCGAGCCTACCGCTCGACCTGCGCCTGAAGACGCAGGTATGCGCTCGAAAACTCTATCACTCGAGAAAACCCCACGCTCGCTAGCGGTTCTCATGGGCCCCCAGGAAAGAAACGTTTAAACGTCCCTCCACGCAACTCAGTGTTGCGTACTGGGCCAATAGCTCAATCAGGTTGAGCGCCACTCTGATAAGGTGGAGGCTCTCGGTTCAAATCCGAGTTGGCCCACTGATTTTTCGGCGAACAACTCCGTGAGCCGGAGATCCGTGACGAAACAAAGTGGCGTTCGAGCTCTTTCCGGTGGTCGAGATGCACCAACTTCTGTGCACACCTGCTGTCGCTCCTTTTTTCGGTCTCGCGGGTATCGGAGTTCCGCCGGGCTTCCGACAGGGCTCAAAGCTGCTGACGGGAAACCTAGCGTATCGCCGCCCGTTTGCTCGAGACTGAAGGCGTTTGGAGAGCCCTCGAGATGGGACTGAACGGCTTCGAACCCCACGCTGTGTCATCGGCCAGTGAAGTAGGTGGCCGCCTGGCTCTCGGGCCCTAGCTCCTCCATCGAGCCGCCAGTACAGTGATGACACCACGGGGGCTCCTCGACGTCCGCATACACCGTCTCACAGCCGTCACAGGCGAAAAACCGGATTCCTAGCACGGTCGTCGATTGGGATCGGGGAGCCAAATTGCTATCGCACACTGGTCCCGGTCGCTCGCGATGTGCAACCCGAGGGCGGCACTCAGGCACTCGAGTCGGTCGCCTAGGCTGGCGGCGCTCGACCGATAACGGCATAAAACGGGTCGCTCCCGGGTTTTGCAGTGATGAACGCCGTCTCTCCGAACCCCCCTGCCTTGTAGTACGCGTCGACGAGCGCCGCTCGCTCGTCCATCGATCGGGTGCGCCACGCCCGAATCGCTTTTGTCGGGAACATTCGGTTGGTGAAACTCACGATGGCGACACCATCCGGAGCGAGGATCCGCCCGAACTCACTGAACACGTCGCTCGGGTACTGGAGATACTGGACTGACAGGGCACAACACACGACGTCGAAGGCGTTCTCCTCGAGCGGGAGCGTCTGATCGCTGTTGAAATCCTGGAGGAAATACGTGTCCAACCGGTCGTTGGCCTCGAGTTCGTCCTCGTTGAGTCCGTGGCCAACGACGGACGCCAGTGGACTCTCGGGAAGGAACGAAACCCAGCTACTCATGGCATCGAAGACACGGTCTCCCGGCTTCATCTCCGAGTCGTACAGCGCTGTCAGCCGGGTCGTGAACGCCTCGTCCGCATGCGTGACGAATCGTGGTGACTCGTAAAACTGCGTGTCGTCAGTGGTATCGATTTTTTGCCGATCGATGTCCGATAGGACGCTGGTCACAGTACCCCTGTATATGACCTGTGGCCCAAAGTGTGCAACGTCTCCTGACCCCAAACGCCGAGCGTGCTCGGCGCCAAAACGGCAGAGACCAGTCAGCTATTGTTCCTCGAGGGCCTGTCGGAAAGCGACGAGTGCCAGTTCGGCACACTTGAGCCGTGAGGGCGTCAAGTCCATGCCGACCAACTCCTCGAGGGTCTCACTGTCCCAGTCGACGACCTCGTCGACCGGTGTACCGATCATTTCCTCGGTGAGTAGCGATGCCGTTGCCTGTGAGAGCGTACAACCCCGCCCGGTGAACCGGACCGCTTCGACCACCGGCGGTGTCTCCTCGGATACGTCCACCGTCACTGCTACCTCATCACCGGCGGGATGTGTCGGGCCGACACACTGGGGATTGCTCGTTTCGTGGGCAAGGTCCGGGTCCGTAAGCGTCCCGTAGTTCCGGGGATGGGTGGAGTGATCGGCGAGGAGTTCCCTGATGAACGTCTTGTCCATATAGCTCACTCGTCTCGAGTCACCAAAACAGGTCGGGTGCGGTGAGACGGGGAGGGTCCCGCGCCACCTGCGAGCGGCAACCAGTCCCCGGATCACGCTCGCCGAGGAGTATCACAGCTGTCGCGTCCGTGTCGTGGGTGGCAGAGTTTCTCATCCCGGCGAGACGGACACCATTTCGGGTCGTGTTGTGCGTCGAGACCGGCTAGTCAAAGTACAATCGAGAGAAGGAAACAGGTCGACACCAAGTCCATACAGCTGTTCTGATGGCTCCGGACGCGCCGAGGGCAATGGGCCGACTAGCTGACAGTGTCACTCGAGTTGGTGATACTCCAGTTTGTGACCTTCCTCGAGCGCCGCCTGGACGCCCTCGCTGGGACTGCCAACCGGCTCGGTCGCAAGGGCCATCCCGCCGAGGTCGGCCCGTTTTGCGGTGATGTTTCGCCGCCACCCGTCCCGTTCGTCCGGGTGATCAGTGCGGTAGTGGGCTCCCCGTGACTCCGCTCGCTCGAGGGCACCGCGCAAGACGGCCTCCGCGGTGAGGAGCATGAAGCCGAGATCCATAGCGAACTCGAAGGATTCGCTGGTAATCGGGCCGACCTCGAGGTCACTGGCTTTGGTTTGCAGCCGGGTGAGTTCGTCGAGACCGGCGGAGAGCCGGTCGCCGCCCCTGAGGATGCCGGCGTGTTCCCACAGAAGCTCCTGGAGCTCGGTAAAGACGGTGTCGACGTCGTACTTCCCAGGGCTGTCAGCGAGGGCGTCGAGGTGAGCCATATGTGGCTCGGCGATTCCACCGACGATGCTGTCCGGGAGCGCACCCGGTTCAGCCCCTTCGCTTGCAATTCGACGGCCCGTAACGGTGCCGAAGGCGACGGTTTCCGCGAGGGAGTTGCCGCCGAGTCGGTTCGCGCCGTGAACCCCTGCCATCGTTTCACCGATCGCGAACAACCCGTCAATCTCCGTCTCCCCGTTATCGTCGACCACGACACCCCCCATGCCGTAGTGAGCGGTTGGCGCGACCTCGACCGGTTCTTCGGCCATATCGACGCCAAGTCCGGCAAACCGTTCGTACATCCGCGGGAGTCGAGTCTGGATAAACTGACGGTCTCTGTGTGAGATGTCGAGGAAGACACCGCCGTTTTCGGTTCCGCGGCCCTCAGCAATCTCCTGTGCGATGGCGCGAGCGACCACGTCTCGAGCGTCGAGTTCCATCTGGTCCGGCGAGTACCGTTTCATAAACCGCTCGCCGTCTGCGTTGTACAACCGGCCACCCTCCCCACGAACGGCCTCGGTGACGAGACGGCCGTCCCACGGTTCCCAGTCGGGGTCGGTTTCGTCGACCGCCATCCCCGTCGGATGGAACTGAACGAACTCCATGTCCATCAGGGACGCCCCAGCATCGTATGCGAGCGCAGGGCCATCACCGTTGTTTTCGTCGTCTCGAGAGGTGTGACGGTTGTACAGTGAGGCGTACCCGCCTGCAGCGAGCACGACGGTTCCGGCGTTGAACAGCAGGAACTCGCCGTCGGCCATGTCGAAGCCGACCGCACCGTAGACCTGGTCGCCATCCG
>SL_5KL_010_SEDDRAFT_10000641_pt1 | contig 22405 bp, 13 predicted proteins | sample SodLakKL_010_SED_FD_9118 | JGI IMG/M metagenome (IMG submission 9118) | reverse complement strand
TGGTCTTCATACACAATCTCAGCGCCCTGCTTCTTCAGGTAGTCCTGAAACTTACTTACCGCTTCCTTCATCTGTTCTTCAGACAAAACGGGAGTCATAATGAAAACGGTTTCGTACTGTCTTTGCATTTTGATTTAATTGTTAGGTTTGTAAAAAGTGAACTACAATAAGTTTAAAATGAGGTGCAAAGGTAATCAATTTTTGTTTACCAGGGAAAAGCCCGGGCAAATATTTTCTGATGGTGGCAGGCAAGGAGGTTACACGGGAATAAGCTTCACGGGGCAGCTTGCAAACTGTCTGTCAGACAGGATCATCAGAAAGTATCAAAAGAAAACAGACATTCAGCAGAAGATCTTCCGGAAACCCGGTCTTTCATCAATAGAAATAGCCGTAAGAAATAACTTTTTCGTACATTTATAGGTGTTTTTAGATTTCAAATCCATTAACCTGCCCTGCCAATATGCCCGTTTTAGGATCCATTGTTAAGAGAGCCATTGAGTTGCGCGGAAAGATGCCGGCTGTTTTTCAGACTAAAAATCCCGTAAAGGCGCAGAGGAAAGAGCTGAAAAAACTGCTTAAAAAGGCTTCAGGCACAGCTTTTGGTGAACATTATGGTTTCCATGAGTTGCTGAAGCACAAAGACCCTGTTCCTGTTTTTAAAGAGCGTGTGCCGATGCACGATTACAACAAGATGTTCAAAGACTGGTGGTACCGCACGTTGAACGGTGAGCCTTATGTGTGCTGGCCGGGTAAGGTAAAGTATTTTGCCCTGAGTTCGGGTACCAGTGAAGCGGCAAGTAAGCACATTCCCGTGACGGCTGCCATGCTCAGGGCCATAAAGAAAACCAGTGTAAAGCAGATCTTTTCCCTGGCACGCTATGACCTTCCCAGAGGCTTTTTTGAGAAAGGCATCCTCATGCTGGGTGGAAGCACGCATTTGCACTACAACGGGACTTACTTCGAAGGCGACTTGTCGGGCATCACAACAAAGAACATCCCTTTCTGGTTTCAGCATTTTTACAAGCCCGGCAAGCGTATATCCAAAGAGCGCGACTGGCCCACCAAGCTGGATGAGATCGTGGCAAAAGCCAAAGACTGGGACATTGGGGTGATCGTGGGTGTGCCTGCCTGGTGGCAGATCCTGCTGGAAAAGATCATCGACCATTACGAACTGGATACCATTCATGATATATGGCCCAATCTCTCCATTTTCGTGCATGGAGGGGTCTCTTTCGGGCCTTACAGAAAAGGGTTTGAAAAACTGCTGGGGAAAAAGCTTACCTACATTGAAACCTACCTTGCCTCCGAAGGGTTTATTGCCTGCCAGACCCGTCCCGACACCAACGGAATGCAGCTTTCGGCTGATAATGGGCTCTTTTTTGAGTTTATTCCCTTTACCGGTGAAAACTTTGATCCCGAAGGCAACCTTAGAGAAAACGCAAGAACGCTTACGCTTGATGGCGTGGCAGAAGGGCAGGATTATGCTCTGCTGCTAAGCTCCTGTGCCGGTGCATGGCGATACCTGATCGGCGATGTGATCCGCTTTACCGACCTGAAACGGTGCGAGATTGTCATCACCGGTCGTACCAAGCACTTTCTCAACCTGTGTGGCGAACACCTGTCGGTGGAGAACATGAATACGGCCGTTAAAATGGCTGAAGACCAGCTTAACATCGAGATCCGTGAGTTTACCGTAGCCGGTGTAAAGCACGGCAGCATGTTCGCACACAAATGGTTTATTGGTACAGACAGCAATGTGGACCAGGCCGCACTTCGCCAAAAGATCGATGAAAACCTGAAGGTCCTCAACGACGATTACCGTGTGGAGCGCATCGCGGCGATCCGCGACGTGATTGTAGAAGTGGTTCCCAGCAGTGTGTTTTATGACTACATGCGGATGAAAGGCAAGGAAGGTGCTCAGAATAAGTTTCCGCGGGTGATCAAAGGGAAACAATTCGAGGAGTGGGAGGAGTATGTGGGCCTTAAGGTCTCGTAAGGTTATGGCTGAGCGCTGGTGAAGCCCCGGGCTTTAAATACCGGGCTGTAAGTGCCAGGCTGTAAGTGCCAGGCTGTGAGTCCCGGCAGCAAAACGTTTCGGGATTAAGCTTCAGGCTGGGTATTAACGTGGTCCCGGGCTGCAAGTCCCGTGTTTACGACCCGGGAAGCGCGCAAATCGGGATCAGGAAAGAGGTTAAGGTTGAGATAGAGGGATATGCTCCACTGCACGCTGGATTCTTCGCAGCACCTCGTCTTTTCCCAGGACCACCATGATCTCTTTTACATCGGGGCCTCGGCCGGCGCCCACCAGGGCCAGGCGCAGGCCGGGCATGATCTTGCCTGCACCAACGCCTTTTACTTCCATAAATTCATGAAGGCTGTTTTCTATTTCGCTGTATCCGAACGGTTCCGTCTTCTTGAGATGTTCACGCAGCGTAAGAAGGATATCCGGTGTATCCGATTTCCATTTCTTTTTTGCAAATTTCTCGTCGTAAATGGTTGGGGCTTCAAAAAAGAAGCTCCCCTGTTCCCACAGCTCATGGGCAAAGTTCACCCTTTCGCGCAGCATGCCGGTGATCTTTTCCACCTTTTCCCTGGCGGGATGATGTCCGTGATGCCGGAGTTCTTCTACAAACTGGTCGGCCACCACTTTAAGCGGCTGTTTTTGCAGGTAATGATGGTTGAACCAGCGGGCTTTTTCCGGGTCGAAACGGGCTCCTGACTTGCCAACCCTATCCAGTGAGAACTGGTCGATGAGTTCTTCCATGGTGAAAACCTCCTGGTCGGTCCCGGGGTTCCATCCGAGCAGGGCCAGGATGTTGACAAATGCTTCGGGGTAGTAGCCTGATTCCCGGTATCCCATAGAGATGTTTCCGCTCTTGGGATCTTCCCATTCCAATGGAAAAACAGGGAAGCCCAGTTTGTCGCCATCGCGTTTGCTCAGTTTGCCATGTCCGTCGGGTTTGAGAAGCAGGGGAAGGTGTGCAAACTGTGGCATACTGTCTTCCCAGCCCAGAAAGCGATAGAGTAACACATGCAGGGGAGCGGACGGCAGCCACTCTTCGCCGCGGATCACATGAGTGATCTTCATGAGGTGGTCGTCCACAACGTTGGCAAGATGGTAGGTAGGCATGCCGTCGCTCTTGAACAATACTTTGTCGTCGAGAAGGTTGCTTTCTACTTTTACTTCCCCCCTTATACTATCGTGAAGCTTTATTTCCTCTCCCTCGGGTGTTTTTATGCGGATCACGTAAGGCTCTCCTGATGCCAGTCGTTGTTTGACCTCTGCTTCGGGAAGGGTAAGAGAGTTTTTCATTCCCATGCGGGTTGCAGGGTCGTACTGCGGATTACCGCTCTTGTCGGCTTCCAGCCGCTTGCGCATCGCTTCCAGCTCTTCCGGTGTGTCAAAGGCATAATAGGCGTGGCCGGCATCTGCCAGCTGTTGAGCGTACTTACGGTAGGTTTCCTTCCGCCCGGATTGCCTGTAAGGGCCGTATCCGCCATCCCTGTCCGGGCCTTCATCCCAGTGGATGCCGCACCACCTGAGGGATTCCATGATGTACTCTTCGGCACCGGGCACGTAACGCTTCTGGTCGGTGTCTTCGATACGAAGCAGGAACTGTCCTTTGTGCTTCCTGGCAAAAAGATAGTTGTAAAGGGCTGTCCGTACCCCGCCCATATGCAAGGGGCCGGTTGGACTCGGGGCAAATCTTACGCGTACTGACATGATATCTGATTTTTTAATGTGCTAATGTGCCAATGTGCCAATGTGCCAATGTGCTAATGTGCTAATGTGCCAATGTGCTAATGTGCTAATGTGCTAATGTGCTAATGTGCCAATGTGCCAATGAAGGGTTTCGGATTCAAGATGAGAAATCCCTTTGTTGGCATAAAATCGAAATTGTTGAGCGCGGTATTGTTTTTTTAGAAACTGTCATCCAGCAAAACAAAAGTAATGTATTCTTCATTAGCATATTACCACATTACCACATTACCACATTAACTACATTTTTTCCGGCACCTCAATGCCGAGCAGTGCCATTGCATCGCGGATCACGCGGGCGGTATGTGCTGCCAGGCAAAGCCGGAGGTCGCTCACGGCCTTGTCTTCTTCATTAAGGATGGAGTAGTCGTGATAAAACTGGTTAAACTCTTTTGCCACATCGTATACATAGTTGGCGATACGTGCCGGGCTCATCTCCCCGGCCGCTTCCTGCACCACGGCAGGGTAGTGGTATAAGGTGTTCAGCAGCTGTCTTTCTTTGTCATTTACAGGTGCATCCTTCATCCCACCGGGTGCCATGGCCTGGCGCTGTTGTCCTGCCTTACGCAACACTGAGCGGATGCGCGCATGGGTATACTGGATAAAGGGGCCGGTGTTGCCATTGAAGTCGATAGACTCCTCGGGGTTGAACAGCATGTTCTTTTTGGGGTCCACTTTGAGGATGAAATATTTGAGAGCGCCCATGCCTATGATGTGGTAGAGGTGTTGCTTTTCCTCATCACTGAAATCCTGGGTCTTGCCCAGCTCTTCGGTGGTGCTTCTTGCCGTGGCCACCATTTCGTCCATCAGGTCGTCGGCGTCTACCACCGTGCCTTCGCGCGATTTCATCCGGCCGTCGGGCAGCTCCACCATTCCGTAGCTCAGATGGTAGATCGCACCAGCGTAGGGTTTTCCCAGCTTTTCCACCACCTTCTGCAGCACCTGAAAATGATGGTTTTGCTCATTGCCGACTACATAAACCATCTTTTCCGGGCAATAGTCTTTGTATCTGAGGTCCGCTGTGCCGATATCCTGGGTCATATACACCGATGTCCCGTCGGTGCGCAGCAGCAGCTTTTCGTCCAGCTTGTATTCATCCAGGTTTGCCCACACGGAGCCGTCTTCTTTTTTATGCAGGATGCCTTTCTCCAGGCCTTCCATCACGATGTCCCTGCCGAGCAGGTAGGTATCGGATTCGTAATATATCTTGTCGAAATCCACGCCCATACGTTTGTAGGTCTCATCAAAACCTGCATACACCCATTCGTTCATCGTTTGCCAAATCTGCATCACTTCCGGGTCGCGCGCCTCCCAGCGGCGCAGCAGCTCCTGGGCCTCCTGCATCAGTGGCGCTTTCCGGCGTGCCTCATCCTCACCCGAGCCGGCATCCATCAGCGGCTTCATCTGCCTGCGCAACTCTGTCTCAAACTTTACGTAGTAGTCACCTACCAGCTTATCACCTTTCTTGCCGGCACTCTCCGGGGTTTCGCCCCTGCCATATTTGATCCAGGCAAGCATCGACTTGCAGATGTGAATACCCCTGTCGTTGACAAGGTTTACCTTAACCACTTTTTTGCTGCTGGCCTCCAGGATGCTGGCAACTGAGTACCCCAACAGGTTGTTGCGAATATGACCCAGGTGCAAAGGCTTGTTCGTATTCGGGCTGCTGTATTCCACAACCACAGGCCTTTCTGCATCACCCTGCAGGCTTTCCGCATTTCCTGCCTGCTTCGCTTTTCCCTCCCCGTGAATTTCTACGGCAGGCTGTCTCCCGGTCTCTTGTTCGTGCTGATGGATCCTCTCATCCTCTTTTCTGATCTTTTCAAACAGGAAGCTTTTCCAAAAGGCATCCGAAAAGCGAAGGTTCAGAAAGCCTTTGACGACCTGAAAACTGTCCACCTCGATGAGCCTTTGCATTAAAGCCTCGCCCAGCATCTCAGCCGTTGCCTCAGGCGGTTGCTGCAGCATTTTTACAAAAGGGAATACCACCAGTGTGAGGTCACCTTTAAACTCCCTGCGGGTTTTCTGCAGGACGACCTGGTTGGGGCTTACGTCTTTCCCTGTTTTTTCCCTGATTATGTCCGTCACGGCCGCTGCTATCCTGTTTTCTGTCTTCATAAGGTTCATGAGGGTTTATCACGGCGCAAAGGTAAGGATTTTCTGTGTGAATGCATCCTGTCTGCCACCCGGCAAACTCTGGGAAGGGAAGATTTTCAGCCGGGCGAAAAAACTTACAGGTTATTGCTCTGACGGTCTTGCAGATCCCTGTAAAATTACGTACATTGCAAAAAACTTGTGTCTCCCCTTGCTTTTTTGGTAACAGGAGGATGCATCCGCGTGGTTTTGTAAACATCGGCAGCTCTACATGAAAAGAATTCTGCAAGTCCTTGCCAATCCTTTTCTCCTTCCGCTATTGCCGGCGGCAGTGATCATGGCCTTGCTGCCCATAGACTATAAGCCCTTTGTGCTGGAGATACAGGACCGGCAGTCCCTGGCCCCCAATAACAGCATATATTACGACGACATCACCGGCGACGGTTACTCCGAACGCATACTTACCGGGGAAGAAGACACCTATACCTGGGTAAAAATTTATGATCACAACGGGGTGCTTTTTGATCAGTGGAACTTCGTGGGGCGACAGGAATATTTAAGTTTTATCCACACCCCGGCAATAACTAAAGACTATAACGGAGACGGGAGAAAAGCGGTGTTTGTTTTTACGCTTGCAGCGGACAGCCTTTTTCTGCACATGATAGATGACCTGGAAAACCCGAGGCCCCGGCTCAGAAACCGGTTTATAGCAACGGTCGGCCCCGGACACGGGCAGCCCGACCCCCGGATCAGCGTTGCATATGTGGCCGACATCATTGATGACGGTTACAAGGAATTGCTGTTTATGGTTTCCAGCCGGTTTTCCCGTTACCCCCGCAGGGTTTTTGCTTACAGCATAGCTGCAGACAGCCTTATGGCTTCGCCCGAGTCGTTCTATAACGTCCGCTGGTTTAAGATGGCCGATATCACCGGCGACGGTTCTATGGAGTTCATTCTTTCAGGTACCTCGGCATCCAATGTGTCTCCTTCTGAACATCATTTTCACGACCATAGCAACTGGCTCATGGTCCTGGATAAAAAGCTGGAGTTCCTTTTTGATCCGGTTGAAGTGCCCGGCCGCGCCAAGCGGTTATTTGTATTTCCCCTTGAAAGAGACAGCGAAAAGCTGATCGGAACGGTGCTGTTTCGTGCCAACCAGAATAAACCGGCAGTATTGTCATCTTATGATACCGGGGGAGTATTGCTGGAAGAAAGAGAGCTGGATATGGATTTGTTCAGGGGATTCAAACATCCCGTTGCCGGGCAAAACATATTGGTGCTGAATAACCAGGACCGGGAAACGTTTATTTACGATATTGAAAGCGACAGGGTTTTACGTGAACATCCCGTACCTGCCACGCTATCCAGGCAGAGCAAGGACCTTACCGGCAACGGGGAGGAGGAGGTCATAACATACGACTGGTCCACCAATACCCTGGTTGTTTTTCGCAACGACATGCAGGATTATACGAAGCTGCGGGATGAGATCAGCTTCAGCAATGAAACGGTATTGTCGTTTATTAACAACCCGGGCCAGAACCCGCTCATCAGTCTGCAGACGGGTGCTGCCTGGTATAAAATACAGTATGCCCGAAACCCGCATTTCTATTATTCCTATGCATATTTTGCCGGCATCTACCTGGTGTTTTTCTTTTTTGGGATGATGACCAGGTTTTATCAGAAAAACCAGTTATCCAAAAAGCAATCGATTGAGAAAAAGATTACCGGGCTGCAGCTCAACCTGGTAAAAAACCAACTGAGTCCGCATTTCTCCCTCAATGCCATCAATGCAGCCATTCAGACCATAAAGAAAGAGGAAACCGGTAAGGCTGCCGATTACCTGGGACGGTTCGCCCGCATGCACAGGGCAATGGTGCTGTCGGCCGACTCCATGCACAGGAGCCTGGCCGAAGAGATACAATTTGTCAGAGACTATGTTGAACTGGAAAAACTGCGGTTCGATCACGCCTTTGATGTTGAGATCATCGTGTCAGACGAAGTGGACCAGGACGTACAACTCCCCAAAATGATCCTGCAAAACTATGCGGAAAATGCGATCAAACATGGGTTAGCTGAAAAAAAGGGAGATGGTTTGTTGCGTATCTCAATTGACAGATACCAGGAAAAGATCCGGATCCGCATATCAGATAATGGCGTGGGACGCGAAATGGCTGCCGGCAGTGAAACCTCATCCACGGGCAGAGGCCTTGAGATCATGAGCGAGTACTATAAATTATATAAAAAGTACTATGGTATGCATATCGATCATCAAATCAGTGACCTGTATGATGCGAGCGGCAAACCGGCAGGAACACTGGTGGAAATAGAGGTCTTGATGAATGTGAATAAATAATGATTTCGGGAGCTGATCTGCCGGATGAATGCTGTATGCTGTTTTATGAGGGATACCTTATGTTTTACAAGGTATGGGTAATGAAACACCGGTTGAAAAGCCGGACAGGGTTTTGGCAAACAGGAGGATGATTATTAGGACGTTTCGACATTTTGACATTTTGACAGTTGCAACACAACCCCTGAACTTTTGACAAGAACATAAGCACCTCAATAACAATTAGTTGAAAAATTATAAACAGATGAACCGGGCACTTGCGAGCTCGGCGAAGCCAAACCCCATGACAGGATTTTGACACACAGGAGGATGATTATTGGGACGTTTCGACATTTCGACATTTTGACAGTTGCAACCCAACCTATGAACTTTTGACAAGAACATAAACACCTCAATAACAATTAGTTGAAAAATTATAAACAGATGAAAGATCAGTTTAAGGACAAAGTAGGCATCAAAGCCGTTGTGGTTGACGATGAAAAACATGCTGTAGAAGCTCTGACAGAAATGCTTTCCGTATATGAGGGTGTAGAGATTGCGGGCTGGTTTTCTGATCCGGAGGAGGCTGTATCCGGAATACTGGAGTTACGGCCCAACCTTGTTTTTCTGGATATCAAAATGCCTGGTATGACAGGATTTGAGATCCTCCGGCGCGTAAGTGAGGAAGGCTTTGAACCGGCTGTGATCTTCGTTACTGCATATGAGGAATATGCAATAGAAGCCATAAGGCATGCCGCGTTTGATTATATATTGAAACCTGTGGAAAGAGAAGAGCTTTACCAGGCCTTGCTCCGGTTTACCCTTACATACTCACACGTTGATCTGAATAAGAATTATCGTAAACTGCTGGACTCCACTGATCGGGAGCTTACAATAAAACTCCCTGTGGATGCGGGGTTCCGTATTTTCAAGCTCTCCGATATCGTATATATTGAATGCGACCATCACTGGACACGCATCTGGACGGCAAAGGACACATTCCACCTGGTCACTGCCAGCCTGGGCTATATTGAAAAACGGCTTCCTGCCGATCATTTTTTCCGGATTTCCGTGGATGTGATCGTTCATTTGAAATACCTGAAAAAGGTCAAAAAGCTGGCGCGTCAATGCATACTTCAAAAAAACGGCCATACTTTTACTGTCCCCGGCTCCTTTTCTCGCCTCAGGATGCTTGAGAAACACCTGTAAGGAAAGTGTCATAAGCGTTTTTTTCACACTGAAAGGGAATAAAAAAACCGGCAGCCCCAAAACCCGGGTACTGCCGGTCACCATCACTCATCACCCGTAATGGAGGCTCCGCAATTAAAAACTACGGAACCGTTTTTTTATGTCTTGCTTACTTGTTCAATGCGTCTGCATACCTGCGTGCAACTTCATCCCAGTTTATCACATTCCAGAAGTTGTTGAGGTATTCCGGACGACGGTTCTGGTATTTCAGGTAATAGGCGTGCTCCCAAACATCTACACCCAATATGGGAGTGCCCTGTACGTCGGCTACATCCATGAGCGGGTTGTCCTGGTTGGGCGTGCTTGTCACCTGGAGTTCTCCATTCCCGTCTACAATCAGCCAGGCCCATCCGCTGCCAAAACGAGTGGCACCGGCACGGTTAAACTCTTCCTGGAAATCTTCAAACGAGGTAAAACGCCCCTCAATGGCAGTGAGAAGATCTCCCGACGGCTTGCCGCCTCCATCGGGTCCCATGATTTTCCAGAAGAGATCATGATTCCAGTGACCTCCGCCATTGTTACGTACCGCCATCGGATACTGACTCATATTTTTGAAAATATCTTCCAGAGACATGTTTTCCATCTCCGTACCTTCGATGGCGTTGTTCAGGTTGTTTACGTATGCCTGGTGGTGCTTGCCATGATGGATCTCCATGGTCCTTACGTCTATATAAGGCTCCAGCGCATCATGTGCATAAGGCAGATCGGGTAATACATGTTTGTTTGCCATAGTTTCTTCTCCTTTATGATGATCGTGATTAATAAAATTACTTAAGGTAGCCGCCTGAAGACTTATCAGTGCTCCGGCAGCAAGAATGAGCAATGCAAATTTTCCTTTCTTTTTCATGATCTGATCTTTTGGGTTCTGAGTTAAGTTTTATCTGGTCTTTGTCTAAATAACAAGGAGGGTGTTTTTTTGTTCAATACATCTGCATGACTTATAACAATGTATTAATTAACTGTTTATGCTTTAGCCAAAACATCACAATGCCCAAAGGACGTCGGTTCTCAAGTTAAACTGATAAACATCATTATAAAAGCCAACATGCATTATTTACCAGGTTTGGCGTTTTAGGAAGTCACGGCTCTTCTTCGTTTCTCCTTGTATAGAGATAGGGTTGCAGGCGCCCCCACAGTTTTTCATCTACCAGGTAAGATCTTTTGATATCGCTCGCACAGCTAAAGTCGCCATGCTGATCCCGTAAACTGAGAATCGAGGATGCCACGTTTTGGTTGATATATGGATGGCGAACAAGGTCACGGTAGGAGGCCTCGTTGATGTTGATTTTCCGGATGGAGGAAAGGTCGGTTTTGACATGATCTTTTATGCCGGTCAGCCGGGTGCTGTCCATTCCGAATACTTCAAGAAGCTGGTACGTGCAATAATAGCCTCCCAGTAGTTCGCGGTACCGCACGATCCGCCGGCTGAAAACAGGACCTATGCCACGGAGGGTTTGCAGATCTGTTGTGTCGGCTTTATTCAGATGGACAATAGTTCTTTCTCCGGGGGCTTTTCCGCCATCCTGTTGTAAAGGTTCTCTGTCTTTTGGGTAGTATTTTTCTGTTTGCTCCTGCCGAATGTTCGCGGCATGATCTTTCTGCCGGGCAAGATTTGTTTCCATGTCCCTGTCAGGCAGGGATATCCACGGTTTCAGCTCAGCGTACAATGCATCGTCTATCAGATGCATGCGCTGCAGATCCTGTTTAAAGCGAAAACGGCCGCCTGCCGCCAGGTAGTTCCTTATGCTGCGTGCCACACGTAGTGATACGCCCATCGATGTCCATTCTTCGATGCTTAACTTGTTCGGGTCGAAGGTCTGCAAATCAAATGCATCGCGTTCTGTGAACAGGCTCCTGCTTTGCGTGCTTTCAGGAGTTCTTTGTGTGGATGCCAGCCTCTCTTTTTCCTTTTCAAGCCTGGCAAGGTGCTTTTCGAACTGTTGTATCGCTTGTTGCGCCTTTTCCTGGTCAATGCCCCTGTGCCTGCTACGACCCTCTATCAACCTTCCGGCCGATGGAATGGCAAGCATCAGGAACAGCAAAAGGATAATGCCATATCGCTGTTGCCGTGTAAAATAGAACCAGTCTTTTACAGGATTGCCGAACATTCCAACAAGTTGATATTTTAGATAAATATACAAAAAACATCTTTCAGAAACGATGCAATAAAAATATTAATTTGCTTTCAGGTAAAAAAAAACGCCTGTTGTTGAATTTTCCCCATTATTTTATATTTTTGGCTTTTCTTGAGAGGGCAATAATTTCGAGTCATGAATCAAAACACCTTGAAAACATATGGCTTTAGGATCTGAGGGCCGTGACGGTTTTACAACGCGTTTTGGCATTGTTTGTGCCGCTGCCGGTTCTGCTATCGGGTTGGGTAATATCTGGCGTTTCCCTTATGTGGTTGGTGAAAGCGGGGGAGGCGCTTTTTTGCTGATCTACCTTGCTTTTGTACTTATGCTTGGCATTCCGGTAATGCTTTCGGAGTTTGTTATCGGGCGGAGTGCCAAACGAAATGCCTTTGGGGCGTTCAAAAAGATTGCCCCCGCTACCTGGTGGCCGCTGGTGGGAGTTATAGGGATCGTGGCTGCATTCGTCATACTTGCCTTTTACAGCACCATTGCCGGCTGGACACTGCACTATGTGTACCTGTCGGTGATAAATGGTTTCAAAGGGGCAAGTGCCCTTGACGTGACGCGCATTTTTGAAAGCTTTCAGACATCAGGTGCCATGCCCCTGTTCTGGCAAATGATCTTTATCATGCTCACGGCGGTGATTATTTTGTCGGGCGTGCGCAAGGGCATCGAGAAGTACTCAAAAGTTTTGATGCCCTTCCTTGTATTGTTGCTTATTGCCCTGTCTATAAGGGCCGTTACCTTGCCGGGATCTGTCGCCGGGTTGCACTTCCTTTTCAATCCTGACTTTTCCAAGATCACTGCTCCCGTCATACTTGGAGCCCTCGGGCAGGCGTTTTTCTCGCTCAGCATCGGGATGGGTGCACTGATCACGTATGCGTCTTATTTCCCTGACAAGACCAATTTATCATCTACCTCTTTCCAGGTATCCATAGCCGATGTGCTGATAGCCATCCTTGCCGGCGTTGCCATTTTCCCGGCCATGTTTGCCCTCGGCATGCAACCCGAAGAAGGGGGGCCTGGGCTTATCTTTATGGTACTGCCCAATGTATTCCAGCACATGCCGGGCGGCTACATTGTATCTGTCGCTTTCTTTGTTCTGCTGGCGATCGCTGCACTCACTTCGTCCATATCGATCATGGAGGTCGTTGTGGCATTCCTTTCAGAAGAGTTGAAGATTGCCAGAAAAAGCGCCACTCTCATCACGGTGATCGCAGCTGCCTTTGTCGGCATGTTCAGCACCCTGTCGTGGAGCACGTTCAAAGGGACGGGCATTGGTGATTACAACATCTTCGACCTGCTTGACTTTACAGCCTCCAACGTGCTGTTGCCCCTTGGCGGGCTGCTGATTGTCATATTCGTGGGATGGTATATGAAACAGCAGACGGTGAAGGATGAGCTCACCAACATGGGTCTGCTCAGGATGGTGGTATTTATGATTGGATGGTATACCAAAGACGATCGGACAGAAGAAGACAGGGCAAAATTCACCGCCTTAAGGATCAGGGTGTACTCGGTATTCATGTTTATCGTACGTTTTATAGCCCCGATCGCGATTGCCATTATTTTCCTGAACGCCATAGGACTGATAAGGATCTGATGCATGAAAACGCCCCTGCTGCGGATGCAGCCAGATACCGCGTCATTCAAAACATAAAATCATAATCAACAAATAACAATTAATAATCGAAACACCCAAACAACAACATGGACAAGGTTCACGATTTTCTAGTCATAATGGACGGCTACATTGGTGGTGGCCCCTGGTTTGTTTACCTGCTATTGTTTACCGGACTGTTCTTTACAATATACCTGGGGTTCCCGCAGATCCGGTATTTCCGTCATTCTCTCCGGGTGGTGACCGGAAAGTATGACAAGCCGACAGATGTTGGTGACACCAGTCATTTCCAGGCGCTTACAACAGCCTTGTCGGGCACTGTGGGCACCGGCAATATTGCCGGGGTAGCACTGGCGCTGCATCTGGGTGGACCCGCAGCCCTTTTCTGGATGCTTGTCACGGGAATGCTCGGTATGACCACCAAGTTTGCCGAGGTAACCATTGCCCATAAATATCGCGAAATCGACAGCGAGGGAAAAATCGCCGGCGGTCCCATGTACTATATGAAAAAACGGCTTAATATAAAGCTGAAAAACAACAAGGTGCTTCAAACGGGGAAGTGGCTCGGTGCATTTTTCGCCGTTGCCACCATAATATCCACCATTGGTACAGGCAACATGCCGCAGATAAACAGCATAGCCGGTGCCATGCATTCGACGTTTGGCATTCCGCCAGTCGTGGTGGGTGCCGTGCTGGCCGTGCTGCTGGCGGCTGTCATTCTTGGCGGGATCAAACGCATCGCCCAGGTGACCTCAAGGCTTGTGCCCACAATGGCTGTTATCTATATTCTGGGTGCCATCGCCGTTCTGGCCTATAATTATGATAACATCATCCCGTCCTTCATATCCATATTCTCTGATGTATTTACGGGAACAGCTGCTACCGGGGGCTTCCTTGGCGCTTCGATCATTTACGCGTTTAACCGGGGAGTCAACCGCGGCCTCTTCTCCAACGAAGCCGGCCAGGGTTCTGCACCCATTGCGCACTCCGCAGCCAGGGCCGATGAGCCCGTTTCCGAAGGCATCGTTGCATTGCTCGAGCCTTTTATCGACACCGTTGTCATCTGTACACTTACCGGGCTTGTACTCCTATCGTCAGGGGTATGGAAAGACAGGGTCGAAAACGATTTTCAGCGGGCCGACCAGATCATTCTTGCTGATTATTACGATGCAGATGACCCGGAAGATGTGGGAAGGCTTTTCCGTTTATATGACGGACGGGAAACCCTCCTGCGGTTTACTGGCACCCTGAATGTAGAAAACGGAGTCATCACCGAAAAAGAAAATCAGGAGATCACTATCCTCCATGCCCGGTCTGTTGCGAAAGATGTAACCGTGTCGTTGCACGGAGAGCCATACACGGGCCCCGTGATAATAGCAAATGGCAGGCTGGCAGCGGAAAGCGAGCGTGTGGATTTCCGTGGGAAGTCGCTTATCCACAGTGCACCCATGACAGCTGAGGCATATACCCGAAGTTTCATGGGCGATTACGGGCAGTATATTGTTTCGATCGGGTTGCTGCTGTTCGCCTTCTCAACAGCCATAGCATGGTCGTATTACGGAGACAGGTCCGTGACATACCTGTTTGGCACGAAATACGTGTTCCACTACCGTATGGTCTATGTGCTGGCATTTTTCCTGGCTTCCTTCACCGATACCACCATCATATGGGCCATATCCTATATAACCATTGCCCTTATGGCTATCCCCAACCTGGTGGGTATCCTCCTCCTGCACAAGGAGATCAAAACAACTATCAAAGATTACTGGGTAGATTTCAGGAAAAAGTATCCGAACTACTGATCAAAGTCAGGTGGTATGCCTTCCAAACCCGTGCGGTCTGGAATGAATGCCTGCAAAGGCCAACAGAAGCGGTGCAATAAAACCACATAAAATCATGTTTACCTTTGCAGGTAAAAAAGCAGTGCTGTGGTAAAATTTCTCTTCTTACTGGTGTTTTTGGTTGCGCATTTTCCGCTATCCGCGGAAGATGAGCGCACCCCTATTGACTGGGAAGCAGGCATCATCGAATTTGACCGGCGCATTGGGGAGAACGTCCGGCGCCTGATCGGCGATGTCGTGTTTATCCACGAAGACACCAGGATGCTCTGCGACAGCGCATACCTGTATTCCGACGACAACAACCTGAGAGCCTTCAGCAATATTGTAATAGAGGTGAGTGACACCGTGACAATATTTGGGGATGAGCTGTTCTACGACGGGAACCGCAGATGGGCAGAGCTAACCGGCAATGTGAGAATGGTTGAACCCGGCATGACACTCTACACCGAATACCTGGAGTACGATCTCGACCAAAACACTGCAAACTACATTGATGGCGGCCGGATCGTCGACCAGGAAAATGAATTGCTGAGCCGCTGGGGCTTTTACTATGCCGACGACAGGGAGTTTTTCTTTAGAGACGACGTTGTGCTGATCAACCCGGAATACACCATGAATACGGATACCATGATGTATAATACCGAAACCGAAATCGCATATTTTTTTGGCCCTACAACCATTGTCAGCGAAGAGAACACCATCTTCTGCCGAAATGGATGGTATGATACCCGAAACGATATAGCCCGGTTTAGCCGCGATGCCTTTTTTACCAATAAAGAGCAGTCCATGACCGGAGATTCGGTTTTTTATGACCGTACCATTGGATACGGAAGGGCTATGGATAACGTTGTCATCCGCGACAGCATTGAAAATGTAATTATTACAGGGCATTTCGCCGAGCATTTCGAGCAGGAAGGCCTTTCTGTTGTCACCAAAGAAGCCCTGTTTACCCTGATCGCTGACCAGGACAGCCTGTTTCTCCATGCCGACACACTGAAATCCATCTATCTTGAAGAAACTGATGAAAGACAGATATTTGCCTACAACAGGGCACGGTTTTTCCGGTCCGACCTCCAGGGCTTAAGCGACAGCATCGTGTATCATATGGCCGACTCCATTATCTACATGTATCACGACCCCGTGCTGTGGTCTGATATGTATCAGCTGACTGCCCAACGTATCGAGGTAAAAACTTCGGAAGAGGAGGTGCAGTGGGTTGAGCTGCTGGATGCGGCTTTCATTATTTCAGAAGAGGATACCCTGGGGTTTAACCAGATGAAGGGACGCACAATGAAAGGCCATTTCAGGGACAACGCATTATGGAAAGTGGATGTGGACGGCAACGGCGAAACCATCTTTTATATCAGGGATGATGACGGCGAACTGGCAGGTATCAACATAGCCCTGTCGTCCCATATTGTCATCTATGTAGATGGAACGGAAGTCACCGGCATACAGTTTGTCCGCCAGCCGGAAGCCACACTGTTTCCGCCCGAAGACTTGCCGGCCGAAGACCGGAAGCTCCGCAACTTTCACTGGCTTGATCACAGGAGACCCCGCGACAGATACGACATCTTCGAGTGGCGCTGATTTATTGCAGCCTGCAAACACTTTTGCAGTTGTGGCGTTCTACTTGTGTGAATGACAGCTTTACTAAGCAGTAAATTTTTCAGTCTGATGATAGAATATAAAAAACACAGGTTGGATAACGGACTTCGTGTACTGGTTCACAGCGACACGTCCACCCCCATGGTAGCTGTAAACACCTTGTACAATGTGGGGGCCAGGGATGAACGGCCCGATAAAACAGGTTTTGCCCATCTTTTTGAGCATCTGATGTTCGAAGGCTCAATACATGTGCCGCGTTTCGACTATGCTTTGCAACGTGCCGGCGGCGAAAACAACGCCTTCACCACTAACGATATCACGAATTATTACCTCAGCCTGCCTGCCCAAAATCTTGAAACAGCGTTCTGGCTGGAATCCGACAGGATGCTGGGACTGGATTTCTCAGAACAAAAGCTCGAAACCCAGAAAAACGTTGTCGTTGAGGAATACAAACAGTCTTATCTGAACCAGCCTTATGGAGACGCATGGCTGCTGATCCGTCCCCTTGCATACGAAGTGCACCCGTACCGGTGGGCTACCATCGGGAAAAGCATCGATCATATAAAAGATGCAACCCTTCCGGATGTAAAAGACTTTTTTGCAGCCTTTTACAATCCGTCGAACGCCATTCTCACTGTGGCGGGCAATGTGGAAGCGTCAGATGTTTTTGAGCTTGCTGAGAAATGGTTTGGCGATATTGACTCCCCCCCCGCTTACCGGCGCAAACTCCCGGAGGAACCCGGGCAGTCTGGGGCCAAAAGGAAAACAGTTACCCGGGATGTACCGCAAAGCCAGATTTACATCGTCTTTCATATGTGTGGGAGGGGACATCCTGACTTTCATACCACCGACCTGCTGAGCGATATCCTTTCCAATGGAGAATCGGCTCGCCTGCCCGCCAGGCTTGTTCACGAACAGCGCATGTTCAGCGATATAAATGCATACATCAGCGGCAACCTCGACCCCGGCCTTTTTGTCATTACCGGGAAGCCGCATAACCATACAGATATAGAGAAGGCGGAAGAAGTGCTCTGGAAAGAAGCCATGGGCCTGCTGAATAACGTGGTGGACCAGCGTGAGTTGCAAAAGGTGAAAAACAAGGTGGAGGCAACGCACACTTTTTCTGAAAGCAATCTGCTTGCCAAGGCTATGAACCTTGCTTACTATGAGCTCCAGGGCGATGCCGGCATCTATAACCGGCAAATAGAAGCCTATGCGAAAGTTACCGCTGACGACATTCAGCGTGTTGCCTCCGGACTGTTCAGACAGGAAAACAGCGCAACGCTGCGATATCTCAGAAACACCCATATGCCCTCATAACTTCCAAGACAGACCAAACCCGGGCAAAGCAACTGCTTGTCCCGCAAAACCTTGCATATGCCTGACCGTACACAAGCCCCGAAAACAAACAACCACTCTGACATCCCTTACATCAAGCCCGCAGCGGTTGAACTGGACAATGGAATGCCTGTCTATTTCATGGAAGGAGGGTCTGACTCCTTTGTGAAGATAGACTTCGTGTTTTTTTCCGGCAGTTATCACCAGCACAAGCCCCTGGTGGCCTTCTCAGCCGTAAACCTTCTTCGTGCGGGCACAGAAAAACACAGCCGTGCCGAGATCGATGAGCTTCTTGACTTTTACAGTGTCCGGCTGGACCTGGAGCCACAGAAGGACATTTCAACCGTCTCAGTCTATGTCTTACACAAACACCTGGGCCCTGTACTGAAATTGCTCAAGGAAATGGTCCGCTACCCGGTATATCCCGAAAAGGAGCTGCATACCTTTATGAGCAATCAAAAGCAGATACATATTATCAACCAGAAGAAAGTAAAGCACCTGGCCCGCACTTACTTCAACGAGCTCATTTACGGCGAACAACACCCGTACGGATACCGGGTGAGGCCCGATGATTTTGATGCTGTTTCCGTTGATGACCTGCAGGGTTTTCACAGCCGGTTCTTTTATCCGGGCAATGCATGTTGTATTGTGTCAGGCGCTATGCCAGATACTATTGAGGATCAGATAGCGGCAGTGTTTGGAGGCGACAGGCGGGAGGGCAGCGGACATTCGGAGCGCACCGTTCATGCTGAATTGAGCACTGGAAGACGCAAGGTTCACCTTGAGGTTTCCGGCGCCCTTCAATCCGCCATCCGGATCGGGAAAAAGCTCTTCAACAGGACACACCCTGCCTACCATCGGCTGAAAATTACAAACGCCCTACTGGGCGGGTATTTTGGCTCGCGGCTTATGCAAAACATAAGGCAGGACAAAGGGTATACCTACGGAATCAGTTCAAATATCATATCCCTCGTGCGAAGCGGCTATTTCTTTATTGGTACGCAGGCCGGCACGGACGTTACCGAAGCGACTAAAGAAGAGGTCTACAAAGAGTTGCATCGGCTAAGGGAGCAACCGGCAGACCGGGAGGAACTCAATTCCCTGGTCAGCTACCTTTCCGGTAGTTTTTTGAGGTCGTTCGACGGGCCTTATGCGCAAAGCGAGCGGTTTAAGGAACTGCTTGTTTTCGGGCTTGACTTTTCCCATTACGAGGAATACCTGGAAACCCTGAAAACCATTACAGCGGAAGACATCATGGAATGTGCCCGGCTATACCTCCGGGAAGACGATATGACGGAGGTTGTTGCCGGCTAAAAGATGCAGCCTTAGTGAGCTACTGAAAGCTGTACCTCCTGGTGGCCAGGGTCGAGTGTCCCCGGGGCATCATGTGAGCCGGCATGTCCTGTATGCCGGGATGATCAGGCAATTCGAACGACACTCCTGTAAGCTTCAGCTTTAAGGACTCGTGTGGATCTGTATAAACGGAGACCCGAAAACCTTTTTCCGGAGGGGCAAGGTATCTCAGGCGGTACCAGTTGCTCTCCTGGTGGGGCTGCAGGGTACGCCCGGGCTGGCCATCAAATTGAATTTGCAGCTCCCGGCCTTTGGAATGCAGGTAAAGGTGCAGAAGAGCGGTTGCCTTATCCGCCTGGACATGGAGATCTGTGACCCTTCTCCCCCCGATAATGGTGTCGTGAAGCAGCCTGGCAGAAGGTGCATGAAGACTGGTCTCTTCCATGGCCGGGCCGGCGAGGTAGCGCTGGCCGTGAACCGGTGAAAAATCCACCAGGTATAAGGTATCCGGGGTGCCTGTCAGGAACTTCTCTGACCATTCATTGGTTGTCCTGTCAGACGACACCCATCTGCCGGTCCCGGTTTCCGCATTATACACATAGCTGATGTTTACAGGCTTTCTGTGCCTCTCATCGTAGGTTAGCCAGGCTGACCCTGCGACCAGGGAACCAATGCCCGCAGCCAGGAAAATGACCGGAAACAGCAAAGGCCTTATGCGGGTGACCATCTCCATGTGCGGGATCAGAAAACCTGCCATTAACCCGATCAGGAGCACGGCTGCCGCTGAGGCCGGCAGGCCCATGGCTATCCAGAAAAAGCGGATCAAAGGTGAAAACAAGGCTATGACAGGTACAGCCGCAAAAAACAGGACGACGGCAGGCCAAATTTTCCTTTCCGGATTTTTTGCAAATGCGAAGATGATCAGGTATCCGATGGCAGTGCCTGCCAGCGGCCATGTCAGCAAATAGCTGGCACCGGGAACAAATACAGCTGTGTATGTCATGAGAACGGCAAAAACCACCAGGGCTCCTGCTCCCAGGTCATATGGCGACAAAGGTTTGCGAAACAACACAAACAACAAGGCCGATGCTGCCAGTGCCCCTCCTCCTTTCAGCAGGGTCATCTCACCGCTGATGACGAGCAATAAAAGAACAAACAACAGCAGCAGCAAGGCATGTGTGAAACAGATGCCCCTTACGATCCTGTTAACGTATGCCAGGCTGAAGGCCACGGCGATTGATGCGAAGCCGGGGGTGATGCGGCCCTGGTTGTACTCCGGAAGCAAGCGTTCGCTCCCCGGGTAAAACCCGGATATAAAACTCCACAGGCTGTGAATAATGATGTAGAGGAATACCATGTGAATGATGAATGCAGCGATCCCCTTCATCCATCCCCTTGGATGCAGTATGTTTTTTGCGCTACCTGCATACAAAAGGATCACAAGTAAAAGGACAACCCCGATGGAGAGTGGAACTGCCCATGTATAGGGGTAGTAGGTAAAGCCATAGCCTATGGTATTGAAGTATATGGCGTTTCCTTCGGCCTGCAGCTGCAACTCCCGGTTTCCCAGGCCCAGGGCAATGGCCCCGGCGCTGGACCCATGGTGCTGTACAGAGCGTATGTCGGTGTTTTCCGGATTATCACCAGCTGTGTGGTAATCAAAGAGGTTTTCGATATAGGCAAAATTCAGCCCCTGGAAATGCCGCTCTTTAAAAGGGCTGAAGTCGGTATCGTTGGGCATACGCTCATACACTTCGTAGCTGACTGAGTTTGCTGTGGGAAAGGGGACCAGGTCCGCAAAGGCAGAAATCGTTTCCAGGTTGTTGTACCCTGTTTCGAACATGAAGCTCTGGCCGGCGGTGCCCCGGGCTTCGAGGTTTACCACAAAGGCAACGTCGTCGGCCCAGCGATGCTCTTTCAGAAAGGCCCTTGCACCAAGAAGGCCAACTTCTTCGCCGTCCGGGAAGAAAAAAATCAGGTCCTGTTCAAGCGGGGGATGATGCTGAAGCATCCGGATCAGTTCCAGCATAACGGATACGGCAGAGCCGTTATCTGATGCACCGTAGGCATCAGGCACCGTATCGTAATGTCCCATGAAAAGAATGGCTCTTCCGCTGCCTTGTCCGGGAATCCGCGCCAGGATGTTCGCAAGATCTGCCACCTGTTGCCTGCGGGAGTCGTAAAATGTAGCCAGGTGAAGTTCCGGCTCCAGTCCAAGCCTTTGCAACTCCTGAAGGATATAGTTTCTCACTTCCCGGTTGGCATTACTGCCGATAGGGTTTTTCACAGAACCGATCACTTCTATGTGTTTCCATGCCCGCCCAGCAGAAAATTCTGTTGCCGGGGCATCTTCCGGAAGCGCCTCCGGCGGGGTGTTGAGACGGAACGTGATATAAACGAAGGACAACATGGCAAGCATGAGCAATAGCCCTGCCAAAAAATGATAGGTACGGCGGTTTTGCATAGATGTCGGGTTTGGTATGCCTTTAAAAACCCATGCCCTCCGGGCGTGGTTATGTTCTGGCGTGGTTTTGCCCGAAGGCAATTCTGCACGCTTGGTTTTATAGCTCCTTTATCAGTTCCTGAAACACGCCGAGGTCCTGCTTGCTGAAAAGCACCATCCTCACTTTTTTGACATGCTTCAGCTGCGGCATTTTATTCCGTATGGTGTCTATGGCAATGCCTGCAGCCTCTTTTAACGGGTAGCCAAAGACCCCGGTTGAGATAGCAGGGAAAGCCACAGACTCTGCCTTATGCTGTTCTGCCAGGTCGAGTGCATTCTCATAACACGCACTCAGTAATTTATCTTCGGGTTTGTCACGGCCGTATACAGGCCCAAGGCAATGGATCACGTATTTGTTGGGCAGGTTATGTGCCCCGGTAATCACAGCCTGTCCGGGTTTTATGGGGGCAAGAGGCCTGCATTCCTCTTCGAGGCCGGGGCCTGCTGCCCTGTGAATCGCTCCTGCAACGCCGCCCCCGGGCCGGAGCTGCGCATTAGCAGCATTCACCACAGCCTCCATGTCCGGCTGATCCGCAATGTTTCCCTGAATAAGTTCCGGTTGAGAATTTTCTTGTTCTTTCATAGGTTTACAAAATGTCAAAAGGGCGAAAAGACAAAAAGACAAAAAGACAAAA
>SL_5KL_010_SEDDRAFT_10000639_pt1 | contig 22435 bp, 20 predicted proteins | sample SodLakKL_010_SED_FD_9118 | JGI IMG/M metagenome (IMG submission 9118) | reverse complement strand
AGGGTGACCCAAAAAAAGATAAAAGGCCCAGGTGGGATCGGGATTTCGACTCCGACCCTGAATTTTAAGGCCAAGCCGGCCTGAGCTGTTTTAATCGGTTCAACGGTTATTGATTTTATTCAACCGACATGCTAAAATCTGTTTCATAAGCTGTGAACGGGACAGCCGGGCAGGGAGCCTTGCTTAATCAGAGAGCCGGTGCATGGTGAAAGTCCGGCTGGGCAGGTCTGCTGCGGATCACCCGGGAGTTTCCGCCCCAAATTTCTTTACAGAAAAAGTAGGCGTGGACGGCAGCCGCCGTTACCGGTCCATGAAAAGAGGCCCACAGGATATTTGTGCGGCCAGGAGGGTGGTACCACGGGAGAAATCTCGTCCCTGTTCAGGGGCGATTTTTTATTTATATCGTTATGCCAACATCACATAATGGAGGAGAAAAAGACATGGATTACCGGGATACTTTAAACCTGCCCCAGACCGAATTTCCGATGCGGGCAAAACTGCCGCAGCGCGAACCGGAAATGCTGGAGTTCTGGGAAAAAATCAACATCAATCAGCTGGCTCGCGAAAACCGAAAAGGAGCGCCCCAATACATCCTGCATGACGGGCCGCCTTACGCCAACGGCGATATTCATATGGGAACCGCTTTAAACAAGGTCCTCAAAGATATTATTAATAAGTACAAAAGCATGCGCGGTTATGACTGCCCCTACGTTCCCGGATGGGATACGCACGGCCTGCCCATCGAGCACCAGATCATCAAGACGAAGAACATCAACCGCAAGGAAATAACCGACCTGGAGTTCAGGAAGATGTGCCGCGATTATGCCCTGAAATATGTTGATGTGCAGAGGGAGCAATTTAAGAGGCTTGGAGTCCGGGGTGACTGGGAAAACCCCTACCTGACCCTCGCTCCCGAGTTTGAAGGCCGCCAGATCAAAGTTTTTGGGACCATGGCCGAACGGGGCTTTATCTATAAAGGGATGCGTCCAGTTTATTGGTGCGCCAGCTGTGAAACAGCCCTGGCTGAAGCGGAAATTGAATACGGCAACAAAGTTTCTGATTCTATTTATGTCAAGTTTCCCTTTCTGGACGACAAGGGGCTTTTCGGGGGAGTGGAGAACTGCTACTGCCTGATCTGGACCACCACCGCCTGGACTATCCCGGCCAACCTGGCCATAGTCCTTCACCCTGATCTGGACTACGTTTTGGTTGAGGCCGGATCGGAAAAGTATCTGCTGGCTGAGGGGTTGCTGGAAGAAGTTTCAAAGCTTGCCGGCTCGGAAGAAACCTGGCCGGTTTTGAAGCGCTTTAAAGGCAGTGAATTAAGCGGTTTGCGCTGCCGCCATCCGCTTTATGAGCGGGAATCAATCCTCCTGCTGGGAGACCATGTCACCTTAGAGCAGGGAACCGGCTGTGTCCATACTGCTCCCGGCCACGGGCATGAAGACTTCATGGTGGGCCAGTCCCATAACCTGCCGATTTTAAGTCCTCTGAACGACACCGGTTATTTCACGGAAGAAGCCGGCCAGTATGCCGGGATGTATTATGAAAATGGCGGCAGGCAGGTTATCGAGGATTTGGAAAAATCAGGGGCCTTGATTAAAACGATCCCCATTGAGCACCAGTACCCGAATTGCTGGCGCTGTAAACTGCCCGTCCTCTACCGGGCCACAGAGCAGTGGTTCGCTTCCATAGACGGTTTCCGGCAGGATGCTTTAAGAGCGATTAATAGTGTCAAATGGATCCCGTCATGGGGCGAAGATCGGATTTACAACATGATCTCCGATCGACAGGACTGGTGTATATCACGCCAGCGGGTATGGGGGGTGCCGATCCCGATTTTTTACTGCACCGCCTGTGAAGCCCACCTGATCAACAACCGGACCATTGAAGCGGTGAGCGAGCTGTTTTCGCGCGAGGGTTCGGACGCCTGGTTTTCCCGGGAGGCTGAGGAAATCCTGCCTGAAGGAACCACCTGCTCCGAATGCGGCCACAGCGGTTTCAGGAAAGAAACCGATACCATGGACGTCTGGTTTGACTCCGGCTCCAGCCACGATGCAGTCCTTGAAACCAGGCCGGAACTGCGCTGGCCCTCTGATATGTACATGGAAGGAAGTGACCAGTACCGGGGCTGGTTCCATTCCTCGCTGCTTACTGCTGTGGCTACCCGGGGCGAGCCGCCCTACAGGGCTGTCCTCAGCCATGGGTGGGTTGTAGACGGTGAAGGTAAAAAAATGTCAAAATCGCTGGGCAACGTGATCGCTCCCGCCCATATCATAAATCAGTACGGAGCGGATATCCTTAGATTATGGGTTTCGTCGGCTGACTTTACCCACGATATCCATCTGTCGGAAAACATCCTCAAGCAGCTAATCGAAGTGTACCGGAAAATTCGCAACACCACCCGTTTTCTGCTGGCCGGGTGTTACGACTATAATCCCGAAACTAAGGCCGTCGATTACAACTCGCTGGAGGAGCTGGACCGCTGGGCCCTCAACCGGCTTGGCAACCTGGTCGAAAAGGTCACGCAGTCTTACGAAAACCATGAGTATCACCAGTTTTTCCATGCCCTGCATAATTTCTGCGTCGTGGATATGAGCAACTTTTACCTGGATGTGATCAAAGATCGCCTCTACTGCTCGGCGCCGGGCGATCACGGCCGCCGTTCGGCCCAGACCGTCCTGATGACGGTCCTCGAACACCTGGTAATAATGATGTCCCCGATCCTTACTTTTACGGCCGAAGAACTCTGGCAGCACCTGCCGGCCCGGGACAGGCAGAGTGTTCAGCTCGCCGATTGGCCCGAACCCGATCCGGCTTGGAAGGATGGGGAGCTGGAGCGCCGCTGGCAAACGATCCTGGAAGTTCGAGAAGAAGTAACCTGGGCCCTGGAACAGGCCCGCAAAGATAAAATTATCGGCGGATCGCTGGAAGGCTCGGTAACGGTCTGGGCTGAAGGGTCCATCTATGAACAGCTGCAGTATTTCAGGGAGCAGCTGCCCCAGCTGTTTATCGTATCCGAAGCGCAGCTTCTGCCTGATAAATCGGCAGCTCCCTCCGGGGCCGTTGAGGGACAGCGCTTACCGATCAAGATCCTGGTAGAAAAAACCGGGGGCACAAAGTGCCCGCGCTGCTGGATCTACAGCGACTCCGGGCAGGAACTCTGCCCCCGCTGCAGCGAAGTAACAGCCAGGCTGGATGCCGGCCCCGCGTAAAAGACCGGAGGGAAGCCTTTGCGCAATCTAATTATTATTGTTTGCTCGATCGTAATTGTCGATCAACTGACCAAGCAGCTGGTAGCTTCGATGATGGATCAGGGACAATCTGTAACCCTGATCAGAAATTTTTTATACATTACCTATGTGCGCAATCCCGGCGCCGCCTTTGGAATGTTTCCCTATCAGACTGCCTTATTCATTACCATCACCCTGGTGGTAGCGGTCCTGATCCTGTATTATTATCGCTACCTGTCTGAAGATCACAAGTGGATGCGCCTGGGGCTTTCTTTGCAGCTTGGCGGGGCGCTGGGAAATTTGATCGACCGGGTTACAGCGGCCTATGTGATAGACTTCATTAACTTTTCTATCTGGCCGCCCGTGTTTAACCTGGCCGATGCGGCAATTGTGATCGGTATCGGTATCTTCCTGTATGCTTTCTGGCGCGAGATTAATCTGCAAGAAAAGAGGTGTTGATAGATTGTATCCTGAGCTGTTTACTATCGGAAATTTAACCGTTCATTCTTACGGTTTGATGATCGCCCTGGGGGTGCTGATTTCAGCTGTAGCTTTATACAGGGAGGCTCCCGGCGAAAAAATGAACCCTGATCATGTCCTGGAAGCCGTTGTGGCCTCTACCTTCTTTGGGCTGATCGGAGCACGGCTTCTTTATGTCCTGCTTAACTGGGACTATTTTAGCGCCAACCCCGGCGAAATTCTCTTCGCCCAGTTTGCCGGCCTTTCTTTTTACGGCGGCCTTTTCCTGGGTGTTTTTGTGCTTTTCATCTGGACCAGATGGCGCAAGCTTCCGTTTTTCAAGCTGGCCGATCTAATGGCTCCCTACCTGGCCCTCGGCTATGCTTTCGGCAGGCTGGGCTGTTTTTTAAACGGCTGCTGCTATGGCCGGCTGAGCGACCTGCCCTGGGCCATGCCCGCCGGCATGGTCGATGATGCCCTGCGCCACCCGGTGCAGCTCTACGCCGCCCTGGGATCGGTCCTCGTGTTTGCCATCCTGAGGTATCTGCGCCCGAGGCGGCCTTTTGACGGCTTTGTGCTCATGTTCCTGTTTGCCCTTTATGGCCTGCTTCGTTTCAGCACCGAGTTCTTCCGGCAGGAAATAGCGGTGTGGCTCGGCCTGAGTGCAGCCCAAATTTTCAGCCTGGCCTTAATCCTGGTTTCGGTCCTGGCCATATTTGCGGTCCGAGGTTTTTTAAGCCGGGCCGACAGCTCAAAAAGCCGGTCCGAAAGCTCAAAAAAAGGGAGCAAAAAGCGCCGTAAAGGAGCCAAGCGATGAAGACCGGGCCTGAAAATTCCGGTCCAGGACCCGCTGATGAGCGAAACGAACAGGAAATTAAAGCCCGCTCTGAAGATGTGGGCCGGCGCCTGGATCTTTTTTTGGCTGACCGGTTGCCGGGCCTTTCCCGCAGCCGGGCTCAAAAACTGATCGAGGCGGGCATGGTGCGGGTCAAGGGGGAGCTCTGCAGCAATAAAAATTACCGCCTCCGCGCCGGCGATCCGGTCGGCTTGACTATTCCCCCGGCTGAAGATAGCGCTCTGGAACCTGAGGCAATCAGCCTCGATATAGTTTATGAAGACGAAGATCTGCTGGTAATCAACAAGCCGCGCGGGATGGTGGTTCACCCCGGCCCCGGCCACAGAAGAGGCACCCTGGTCAATGCCCTGCTGCACCACTGCTCGAACTTGTCCGGGATCGGGGGCGTTAAAAGGCCCGGCATCGTCCATCGCCTGGACAAGGACACCTCCGGCCTGCTCCTGGTGGCCAAGAATGACCTTGCCCACCGCTCCCTGTCGACTCAGCTGAAAACAAGACAGTTAAAAAGAGAATATATTGCCCTGGTCAGCGGAAGAGTCAAACCGGCCCTGGGCCGGATCGAAGCCCCCATTGCCCGTCATCCCCGCCACCGCAAAAAAATGGCCGTGGTAGAGGGCGGCCGGGCGGCCGTTACCCGCTACCGGGTCCTGAAGTACTTTGGTTCCTACAGCCTTCTCCTGCTCAACCTGGAGACCGGACGCACTCACCAGATCCGGGTCCATATGTCCTACCTGGGATACCCGGTGGTCGGTGATCCCACCTATGCCAAAGGCAGGTGGGACGCTTTGCCTGCGGGCCTTGCCGAGCCCCAGGCCCTGCATGCCCGCCGCATAAAATTTGTTCATCCGCGCACTTCCGCCCCTATGGAATTCTCAGTTTCCCTGCCCCCCGCCTTCAAACAAGGCCTGAAAGCCCTAAATCCCAAGCCCAGGAATATCGGGGACGGTTCTTAATATTCCTCAGTTACAGATCAATCCCCACTTACCCATCAAAAACGATGCGAAACGCATCTTATTGATCTGTATAACCCAGGGCGCCCTGATTAAATTAGTTCTTAGCTCAAGGAATAAAAAGAACCGTCCCCGGTATTCCTCATTCTGATGTTCATTCAAGGAATAAAAAGAACCGTCCCCGATATTCTATTGGAGGTGGAACCTTTTACGCAGGGCAGGATCCAGGGGGTTGGTTGTTACGGTTTGGAAGTTTTCGTAGAAGACAAAGCCCGGTTTGCCGCCTGGCCGGCGCCGGACATGGCGGATTTCGGTATAATCCACCGCCACGGCGGAGCTGTCCCGTCCCTTGCTGAAATAGGCCGCCAGGAAAGCGGCTTCTTCGATATCTTTTTCAGGTGGAGGGAAAGGGGCTTCCTTCAGGACTACATGGCCCCCGGGCAGTTTACGAACATGGAACCAGGTGTCGCGGCGGGCTGCGGCTTTGAAGGTAATATAATCGTTCTGGCGGTTATTTCGCCCGACCAGGACGGTATGCCCTGCCGAGGTGGTAAATTTAAGCGGTTGGGGGGCGGCATCGATTTTTCGCCGGGGTTTGCCTTTCTCGCGCAGGTAACCGGCTTCAGTCATTTCCTGCCTGACTTCTTCCAGTGATGTTTCAGCGCTGTTTTCAATGGCATAAAGCAGGCCCCGGCAGTATTCTATTTCGGAGCGGGTTTTTTGAAGCTGCTTTTTTATTTTTTGCTGGCCCTTTTTTGCTTTCTGGTAGCGGTTGAAATGGCGCTGGGCGTTTGCGCTAACCGTTAAAGAAGGGTCTAGAGGAACCGTTACCATCTTGCCCTCTTCATAAAGATCGGGGAGGGTAACGCTATTCTCCCCGCGGGGGATTTGATGCCGGTAGGTAAGGAGCAGTTCACCGTAAAGGCGGAGCCGGGGGGCATCTCCGGCCTCAGCGAGTTCTTCTTCCTGCTGTTTCAGCTTTTTATTCAGCCTGGCCAGTCGTTTTTCCACAGCGCTTTCAAGCTGTTCCCGGAGCTGTTTTTCACGCTCTTCCCTGATTAAATTGCTGTAAAATTGATCGAGCATTTCATTAAACCGCTCAAATTTTACCTGCTCCTCTTCGGCCAGATGCTCCAGGGGCGCTGCCGCATAAATTTTCTTTCCGGGCAGCATTACCGGCTGCAGCCCGCCGTTTATGGTTTTATTGAAAAGTTCTTGTACCTGATCATGCAAATTAAAGAAGTATTGATCGAAAGCTTGATCGAAGCTGCCGATCCGGAAGCACATTTCGCGGGCCATCAGGGGGTTTATTCCATCCACTGCTTCAAGGAGCGCTTTTTCGGGTTTTTTCCCGCCGTTAAGCAGTTCTCGCATCCGGGCCGTGAATTGCTCCCGGCTCATTTCTAGAGGATTGAGCTTATCCTGGGATGGAACGGGCCGGTAAAGCTCACCGGGCATGATTGCTCTTTTGGGATTTTTGTCCCATGATACGGTTCTGGCCGCTCCCAGGATGATTCCTTCCTGATCGACCAGGATTATGTTGCTGCGGCGGCCCATTATTTCAGCGATCAGCTTGACCGGGGGCATGCCTTCCGGCGGGTCGAAGGAAATTTCCAGGATTCTTTCCAGGGGAGGGTTGGAGAATATTGCGGCCCGGCCTCCCACCAGGTACTTGCGCAGCAGCATGCAAAAGGGGGAGGGCTTTTCTTTGCCCTGCGGGCGCCTGGCGGTGAGATGAACCCGGGCATACCTGGGATCGACAGAAATTAACAACCCCGGCCGGCTGCCGCGGGAGTAAAATTGCATCATGATTTCTCCACCGCCCGGCTCGTAAATATGCTGAACCCGGGCGCCGACCAGTTGATCCTGCAATTCATCTGTAACGGCCTTCATGATCAGGGCATCAAAAGCCATCTTCTCACTCTCCCGGCCTCTAGTATAATTCCAAATGGCAGCCCTGGCAAATATAAAGCCAAATCTATTCCATAGCGGCAGCATGATCGGCGCTAGGATCGACAAATGCTCAATTACTCCTTGAGATTGCCAGGAATTGATGTTAATATAAATCCAGTAATGACAGATTTTTAGCCATAAACCAGACTAATTAGATGAATATGCCCGGCTTTGCATATTTTTAGCAGATAAACAGGGTTATATGACCAAAAAGGGCGGTAAAAATGATAAAGAGTATGACCGGCTACGGACGCGGCAGCAGCAGTAAAGAGGGTTATACCTTTTCAGCCGAAATGCGTTCTGTGAACCACAGATATGCAGATTTTTCGGTGCGGTTGCCACGTGAGCTCTACTCATTGGAGGATCGCATCCGGCGCCTGCTCCAGGAATCGATTAAAAGAGGAAGGGTGGAATTGACCCTCAGCCTGGATGAAGTTCCGGCCGGGGTCCAGCAGGTTAAGCTAAACTTTGATCTGGCCAAAGATTATCACCGTTCCCTGCAGGAGCTCTGCCGAAACCTGCAGCTGCTCGAAGAAGTTAAACTTGAACATTTATTGCAGTTGCCCGATTTGTTTAAAACCAGNGGTGTTGCTGTCAACGAGGAAGAGGTCTGGCCGGCGCTAAGCGAGGCGGTGCAGGAGGCGATGAGCCATCTCCTGGAGCAGCGCCGCATAGAAGGTGAAAACCTGGGCCGGGATTTGCTCGAGCGCTGTGAGCGTCTGGAAACAATGGTTGAGGAAGCGGCCGAACGGGCAGAAGAGGCCAAGGAAGAACACCGCCGCAAAACTGAACAGAAATTCCAGGAGCTGTTGGCCGGGCATTTTGAAGAAAACAGGCTGATCATGGAATGCGCTTTGCTTGCTGAAAGAATGGGGGTAGATGAAGAACTGGTCCGGCTGAGGAGCCACATTAAATCTTTTCGGGAAAACCTGACCGGAAGCGCTCCCGCCGGGCGTAAGCTCGACTTTATCGCGCAGGAAATGTTCCGTGAAATTAACACAATCGGATCCAAAGCCGGGGACTACCAGCTGACAAACCTGGTAGTTGAACTTAAGGCGGAGCTGGAAAAAATCCGTGAACAGATTCAGAACCTAGAATAAAAGTTGAAAGGGGTTTTATTATGGCTATCAAGCTGATTAATATCGGGTTTGGCAACATTGTTTCGGCCAGCCGCATTATTGCTATTATCAGCCCCGAATCGGCTCCGGTAAAAAGGGTCATCAGTGAATCGCGCGAACGGGGCATGTTAATTGATGCTACCTATGGACGCCGCACCAGGGCTGTAATTATAGCTGACAGCGGCCACATCATCCTGTCCGCGGTCCAACCGGAAACTGTAAAGCACCGCTTACAGGCCAGTGATGCCCAGATCGACAGTGAAGAAGTAGAATAAAATCGGGGAGGCAGTTAATGGCTGAAGGTATTCTTTTGATAATTTCCGGGCCTTCCGGGGTCGGCAAGGGGACGGTATGCCGCCGGCTAATTGAAATAAGGAAAGCTTTAAAGCTCTCCGTTTCAACAACCACCCGCCCGCCCCGGCCCGGTGAGGAAGAAGGCAGAGAATACAACTTCACCACGACCTCCCGCTTTAAAGAGATGATCGAAGCCGGTTCTTTCCTGGAATGGGCCGTAGTTCATGATCATTACTACGGCACCCGCCGCGAGGCGGTCAGGGGCCTGCTGGCTTCCGGCCAGGATTTAATTTTAGAAATTGACATCCAGGGAGCCGAACAGGTTAGAAACAAAACCCCTGAAGCCGTATCCGTCTTTTTGGCGCCCCCATCCATGGAGGCCCTGGAAGAGAGAATTATCGGGCGCGGGACCGAAGAACCGGATCGGATCAGCCGGCGGCTTGAAACAGCGCGTCGGGAAATGAAAGCCTATAGCCACTATGATTATCTGGTCGTAAATGATACTGTTGAAAAAGCGGCGAACTTAATCGACTCCATTATTGATGCCGAAAAATGCAAAGTCGGCCGCGGTGCTCGTCCGCCGGGCGCGGGAGGTGAAAGCAAATGATTTATCCTTCAATTGATGTTTTATTGGAAAAAGTGGACAGTAAATATACCCTGGTTATCGCTGCCGCAAAAAGGGGCCGCCAGCTTCGCAATGGCAGTAAAAAGACCATAGATGAGGTATACACCAAGGACGTTGCCACTGCCCTGTGGGAAATTGAAGCGGGCAATATTGAATATGAGCGTAAGCGGGACGGTATTAAATAGGGGTGTTTCTTTTGAAAAAAATAGTGCTGGGTGTTACCGGCGGTATTGCCGCCTATAAAGCTGCCGAACTGGCCAGGTTGTTTGTGCGCGGCGGCGCTGACGTTCATGTGGTGATGACGTCGGCGGCCACCGAATTTATTGCCCCCCTCACTTTCCAGGTCCTGACCGGCCACCCGGTATATGTAAATATGTATGCTGATCGAAGCGGGGAGAAAATAAAACATATTGACCTGTTAGAGGAAACCGACCTCCTGGTCATAGCCCCTGCCACCGCCAATATCCTGGCCAAAATGGCAGTGGGCCTGGCCGACAACCTTCTGAGCACCCTCTACCTGGCTGCCCGCTGCCCGGTAGTGGTTGTCCCCTCCATGAATGTCGACATGTACGAACACCGGATTGTGCAGGAGAATATAAACAAGTTAACCGAACATGGCTGCCATGTTATGGATCCGGGGGAAGGAGAACTGGCCTGTGGAGTGTACGGACGGGGGCGGATGCCTGAGCCCGAAGACATCTACGCCTATGCCAGGGCTGCCCTCAGGCCCAATGATTTTGCCGGCCTCAAAGCCCTGGTCAGCGCCGGTCCGACCAGAGAACCCCTTGATCCGGTCCGTTTTCTGAGCAATCCTTCCACCGGTTTAATGGGGTATGCCCTGGCCAGGGCCTTAAAGGAGCGGGGGGCGGAAGTAACTTTAATCAGCGGGCAAACCCATCTCAGAGCTCCTGCCGGAGTCAGAACAGTGGACGTGACCACGACCGAGGAAATGTTCGATGCCGTTAAAGATCATTACGAGGACTGCCACCTGGTTATCAAGGCGGCGGCAGTCTCCGACTTCCGGCCCCTGGAAGTTTCCGAGCAAAAAGTAAAAAAAACCAGCGACCTGTCGACGATCGAACTGGCCAAAAACCGCGATATCCTCCTGGAACTGGGGAAAGAAAAAGGCGACCGGATCCTGGTCGGCTTTGCCGCCGAAACCGAAGATATTTTTGAAAATGCCCACCAAAAATTGATCAATAAAAACCTCGATCTGATCGTTGTCAATAATTTAAAAGAACCCGGGGCCGGTTTTGCCGTGGCCACCAACCGGGTCTCTATTATTGACCGCAGCGGGGCGGTTGAAGAGCTGCCCCTGATGGAAAAAGAAGCACTGGCCCACCACATCCTCGATCGCATTGCCGGGTTGCTATAATACTAATTCCAGCAGCCGCGGGGTGACCAGGACCTCGATACAGGCAGCAGCGACCAGCAGCGCCACAACCAGGGGCAGGACGGAAATCGCTTCTTTCCAGATATAGCGGAAACTCTGGCCGCGGGTTTTGCCCGGCAGGGGTGAAGCGATGCAGTGGTAACCAAATTTGAGGCCGATGGCGCCGCAGAGGAAAAAAGCAAACAGTTCAAAAATTCCGTGGGGAAGCAGGCCGAACATGATCATCGGCAGCAGCGGCGTTCCTTCCTGGGCGGAAAAAGAGAGCAGGGCTCCAACCAGGGCCCCGTTTAGGCCCAGGGTAAGCAGCGGCGAAATCCCGGCTAGAAAGCCGAGCACCAGCATCTGGGCCATCGATAAAAAATTATTCATAAAAATTAAGGATATCCCGACCGCAGGCGTCGCGTTCATGATCAGAGACAGGATCTCTTCCAGCTGTTCCAGCTGCAGATCTACTGCCTGTTCGGCGGCCGGTTCAGAAAATACAGGGGTAAAATAAAAGGCAATGGAAGAGCCCAGGAATATGGCCCCGGCCATAATCAGCCAGCTGCGATTTTCGCTGATTACCCATCCAGCAGGGAAAAATAATTTGAACACGGGCAAACCCTCTTTCCTTAAACCTGGCTCAATGATATCAAATTAACCGACAGGGGTAAATAGATGCCTCAGTATGCAGAAATAATAATTGACCTGCTCAGCAACGCCGTTGACCGGCCTTTTCATTATAATATCCCGCCGGATATGCAAGGAAAACTCAAACCCGGTATGCGGGTGGAGGTGCCCCTGGGCCACCGCCTCTGCCAGGGTTACGTCCTGCGCCTGCTCCGGGATACTGCTGTTGACTCCCTGAAGGATATAGCGGCCATAATTGATCCGGTCCCGCTGCTGAATGCAGAACAGCTGGCCCTCAGTCACTGGCTTTCGATGCGCTGTTACTGCCGCCTGATCGATGCCCTTCATGCCATGATTCCGGCTTCGTTCCGCAAAGGCAGAAGGCCCGGTGAAATCAGGGTGGTTAAACCGACCGAACTTGCCGCCGAGGCTGATTTAAGCCGGGCCCCGGTCCAGCAAAAAACCCTGGACATACTAAAGCAAAGAGGGCCTCTACCCCGGCCCGAGCTGATCCGGCTTGGAGCGAGCAGCCAGGCCGTCAGCAGCCTGGAAAAAAAAGGGTTGGTATCTATCGAGGCCGTCCAACCCGGACAGCAGGAGGATGAAGAAAAAGAAACAGTAGAGCATCCGACAACCAGGCCCCACCTGCTGAGAGAAGAACAGGCTGCCTGTTTTGAGCAGATCAGAGCGGTTTTAGAGCGGCCAAAACCTGAAAAAATGCTCCTGCACGGCATTACGGCCAGCGGCAAGACGGAGATATATTTGCAGAGTATCGCTTACTGCCTGGAGCAGGGCCGCAGGGCCATGATCCTGGTCCCGGAAATAGCGCTTACTCCCCAGATGATCGAGCACTTTGAAGGGCGGTTTCCCGGCCGGGTAGCCGTCCTGCACAGCCGGCTTAGCGTGGCCGAAAAAAACCGCCAGTGGCAAATGATCTTAAGCGGCAGGGCCCGGGTGGTGCTGGGAGCCCGTTCGGCGGTATTTGCGCCCCTGGAAAAAATCGGCCTGATCATTATTGATGAAGAGCATGAAACCACCTATAAACAGGAAGAAGCGCCCCGCTATCACGCCCGTGACGTAGCCTGGTGGCGGACCCGCTATAACCGGGCCACCCTCCTGCTCGGCAGCGCTACCCCCTCCCTTGAAAGCTATTACGAAGCCCTCGAGGGCGATGCCGTCCTTTTAAAAATGAAAGAGCGGGTTACCCCGATCCAGCTGCCCCCGGTGACCGTGGTTGATATGCGCCAGGAGCTTAAAGCCCGGCACCGCCTCATTTTCAGCCGCCTGCTCCTAAAGGAGTTAAACGGGGTCGTCGAGCGCGATGAACAGGCCCTCCTTTTTATCAACCGGCGCGGGTTTGCCGGCTTTGTGCTCTGCCGTGAATGCGGCCACGTGGTCCGCTGTCCATCCTGCGACGTCTCGATGACCCTGCACATGGACCGGCAGATCATGTGCTGCCATTACTGTGCCCGTGAAACTTCAGTTCCCGCAACCTGCCCCGGCTGCCGGGGCACAAAAATTCGCTATTTCAGCGCCGGGACCCAGCGGGTGGAAGATGAAGTGAAAAAACTTTATCCATCAGTACCCCTGATCCGTATGGATCGCGACACCACCGCCGACCGGCACGCTCACAGCCGCTATTACCGCCAGTTTCGGGAACGCAAGGCCAAGATCCTGATCGGCACCCAGATGATTGCCAAGGGATTTGACTTTCCGGACGTAACCCTGGTCGGAGTGGTGGCCGCTGATACTACCCTCAACCTGCCTGATTTCAGGGCTCCGGAGCGCACTTTCCAACTGTTGACCCAGGTTGCCGGCCGTACCGCCCGCGGCCCACGGGGCGGAAAAGTGATCGTTCAAACTTACCACCCCCGGCATCACAGCATCGTTACTGCGGCGGAACATGATTATCTCGCTTTTTTTGAATCCGAGCTGGAAACCAGGCGGCAACTATCCTACCCGCCTTTTTCCAGCCTGCTCCGATTTTTATTCAGCGGGCCGGACGAAGAGGCTGTTTTTGAAGCCGCCGCCTGGTTGACCGACCGGCTCGGTCCGGCGGTCGGAGAAGCGGAGATCCTCGGGCCTGCTCCGGCCTCGCTCTACCGCATCAAAGAACAGTACCGGGTCCATACTATCTTAAAAGGCCAGGACCTGCCCCGCCTGGCTCCGGGCATTAGAAAAATAATCAGGGAATACCACCAGCGCAAGATGCCCCGGCCTGTGCGCCTGGCAGTAGATTTTAACCCGCAGGTAGTGCTATAATTGGTATGGTTGATGGGGAGGGCGTGCTATGACTTTAAGAAAAATTTTAAGCGACAATCATCCTGCCCTGCGCACCCCGGCGCAGGAAGTTAAAAAGATAAACAGCGCCGTCTACCGCCTGATTGAGGACATGATTGAGACTATGCGCGAAGCCGAAGGGGTTGGCCTTGCCGCCAACCAGGTCGGAGTTCCCAAGCGGATCCTGGTGGCCACTACCGGCGGGGAAGATGGCCAAATATATGAAGTGATTAACCCGCGCTGCGAAAAAACAGAAGGGGAAGCGGTCGGTGTAGAAGGCTGCCTCAGTATTCCCGGTCAGTACGGAGAAGTGCCGCGCTTTGAAAAAATAATCGTCAGGGGTCTGAACCGGGAGGGCAAGCAGATCCGGTTGGAAGCGGAAGGCCTGGCGGCAAGAATTTTACTGCATGAAATTGATCACCTGGACGGGATTCTCTTTACCGACAAAGCGGTCCGCATGATTGATCCCGAAGAATTAAAAAGCGAGGATGAGTCTTGAAACCACTTACATTGATTTTTATGGGCACTCCCGTCTTTGCCCTTCCTGCCCTGGAAAAACTTTATCGATCGCCGCACCGCCTTGAAGCCGTAATTACCCGACCGGACAGTCCGAAAGGACGCGGCCGTAAGCTCAGCCTGGCTCCAACCGCCGAATGGGCCCGCCAAAACGAGGTTGAGGTGGTTCGGCCTGCGAGGATGAAAGACAGAAGTTTCCTGGCCTGGCTGGAAGGAAAAGGACCCGAACTGATTATTACCGTGGCCTTTGGACGGATTCTGCCTCCTGAAATACTTGATCTGCCCCGCCTGGGTTGTATCAACCTCCATGCCTCGTACCTGCCTGCCTACCGCGGTGCCGCGCCGATTCACCGGGCCGTGATGGACGGAGCGCAGTACAGCGGAGTAAGCGTGATTAAAATGACCCCGGAGCTTGATGCCGGGGATATTATTATGCAGGAAAAAGAGTTTATTTCTGATTACGATACGGCCGGCACGCTCCACGACCGCCTGGCCGAAAAGGGCGCCGCCCTCCTCCTAAAAGCCGTTAACGCCCTGGCCGCTGGTACCGCCCGACCTGTTCCCCAGGACCACGGGCGGGCGACCTATGCTCCCCCCCTGCAATCCGACGAAGAACGCCTGGACTGGAAACTGGGCCCGGTCGAACTTCATAACCGGATTCGCGGATTGAATCCCTGGCCGGGCGCCTATACCACTTTTGAAGGCAGGAGAATTAAAGTCTGGCGGTCAGCCCGGCCCGACGAGAACGAGGACGGGAACCGGGGAGAAAAGCCGGGCACCATTCTTGAAGCAGGTGAGGATTCACTGACCGTCGCTACCGGGAACGGCGGTTCCCTGAAACTGCTTGAACTGCAGCCGGCGGGTAAAAAGCAGATGGATGCCGGTTCATTTTGCTGCGGCTATCGCATAGAACCGGGTCGGCGCCTGGATGGAGAGTAGAAACTTGCCTGAACAAAAGCCACCGGTTGTAAAAGCGCGTGAAGCTGCCCTGCGGGCCCTGGTCAGGGTTGAGCAGGACGGAGCCTACCTGAACCTGGCCCTGCCCTCGCTCCTCCAGGCGCTCCCTGCTGCAGAAAAGGCCCTGGCCGTCCGACTGGCCAAGGGAACAGTGCAGCGTCTAAATACCCTGGACTGGGCTCTGAATCTGTATTGCCACCGCCCCGTTAATAGTTTGACCCCCTGGATCCGCAACCTGCTCCGCCTGGGAGCGTACCAAATTTTATACCTGGACCGGATTCCCGATTATGCCGTGGTAGATCAGTCCGTAAAACTGGCCCGCCGATTTGGCCACCGCGGAGTGGCCGGAATGGTTAACGCCGTCCTGAGGCGCCTGGCCCAAAATTCAGGCTGCCTGCCCTGGCCCGATCGCAACCGCCAGCCCCTGGAATATCTCTCTCTAAGGCACAGCCACCCCCAGTGGATGGTCTCGCGGGCTCTAAATCGTTTTGGAAGCTATATTGCCGAAAAGTGGTGTCAGGCCAACAACGAACAGCCCATGGCCTCGATCCGTCCTAACTGTTTGCGCACCACGGTTGAAAAACTGGCCGGTGATTTGAAGCTGGAAGGGTATGAGACAGTTGAAAGCCCCTGGGTTCCCGGCGTGCTCCGGGTTAAAGGCCCCGCTTCGCCGGCGGCGGCGAGAGCATTTAAGAACGGCCTTTTTACCATTCAGGGCGAGAGCTCGGCCCTGGTGGCGCCCCTGTTAGGCCTTTCGCCCGGAGATACGGTAGTCGATCTCTGCAGCGCTCCGGGGGGCAAAAGCACCCATTTGGCCGAGCTGACTGAAGATCGCGGCCTGATTTATGCCGTTGAAGTGCACCATAATCGCCTCCGNCTGGTCGAAAAGGCGGCCCGGAGGCTGGGTCTGCGCAGCATCAGGCCTGTCCTGGCAGACGGCAGAAATATTGACAGCGGCAAGATCACGACCCCTGATGCTGTTTTGGTCGATGCTCCCTGTTCGGGACTGGGAGTGATCAGACGGCTGCCTGAAATTAAATGGCGCCGCAAAGAAGAAGAACTGGTTACTTTTCAGGAGCTGCAGCTGGAATTGCTGGCAGCAGCAGCCCGCCTCCTGCCGGTCGGTGGCAAACTGCTTTATGCGGTCTGCACCACTGAACCTGAAGAAACAGTAGCGGTAGTGGAAAAGTTCAACAACCGCTGGACCGGTTTTGAACTGGAGCCCCTACAGCTTTTACTGCCGCCGCTTCTGCGGGCGGCCCAGGATGACCCGGATAAAGTAGTTCTTTGGCCCCACAGGCATAGCCTGGACGGCTTTTTCATGGCTATGTGGCGTAAAAAGTAAAAACCAGGGTTGAAAAAGCAAAATTCTTTTAACTGTTGCTTTAAAGGCCTGACCGGCCCGGTTGCTATAATGCTCCTGGCTGTCTTGCCTCAATTCTGTCTATTTGCTATACTGAACATGATATTAAGCCAGCAAAAAGGGCCGGGGAGGATATGTTCATTTGCAGTTAGCCTGTATGAGCAACCGGGGTCTGGAGCGACCCCGCAATGAAGACAGCTGTTTTGCCAATGCCAAGGCCGATTACGCCCTGCTGGTGGTAGCGGACGGAATGGGCGGCCACCAGGCCGGAAATATTGCCAGCGCCCTGGCTGTAGATACGGTCAGGAATTTTTGGGAAAATCTAAGCCGGGAGCCTTCCTTATCTTCCGCAGAAGTCCGCCGGTCCCTGGAGCATCTAGTCCTTGATGCCAATAAAGCGGTTGTTTTAGAAGCGGCCCAAAACCCTTCCAAAAGAGGCATGGGAACTACCCTTACAGCCGGCCTGCTGCACGGCAGCCACCTGGCTGTCGGCCATGTCGGCGACAGCAGGGCCTACCAGATCAAGAATGACAGTATCGAACTGATTACCAAGGACCATTCCCTGCTGGAGCAGTTGATAGATTCCGGGCAGATTAGGCCGGAGGATGCCCATAATCATCCCCAGCGCCACATCCTTACCCGGGCAGTTGGCATAGACAATCATCTCGAGGTGGATATTTATGAAAGAGAGATTGAACCGGGGTCGGTCCTGCTTTTCTGTACCGACGGTCTTACAAACCATGTTGCCGATGATGAAATAAAGACCGCATGCCTGGAACATCAGGACCCGCAAAAAATGGCCAAATTTTTGATTGGATTGGCCAATGACAGAGGCGGGCATGATAACATTACCGTGGTCATAGCCACCGGTATTGGGGGTCAGCAAGTTTAATGGTTGGTAAAATATTAGCGGAACGTTATGAGCTGCTTGAAAAAATTGCCGAGGGGGGCATGGCCCGGGTATACCGGGCCCGGGACCTGGTCTTAAAGCGGACAGTAGCGGTCAAGGTCCTTAAAGATCAAATGACCGGCGATGCGGCCTTTATCCGCCGTTTCGAGCGGGAAGCCCAGTCTGCAGCCGCCCTCTCCCATTCCCATATTGTCAATATTTACGATGTCGGTGAACAGGACGGCACCTACTTCATGGTTATGGAGTATGTGGAAGGGGACAACCTGAAAGCCTACATCAGGCAGAAGGGACGTTTGCCGGTCCAGGAAGCGATTCAGATTGCCAGGCAGATCGCCGAAGCCCTGGAACAGGCCCACGCTGCCGGTATGGTGCACCGCGATATCAAACCCCAGAACATCCTTTTCTCCCCCAGTGGCAAAGTAAAGGTTACGGACTTTGGCATTGCTATCGCCGGGGATGGAATGACCGTAACCGTAGGAGATGAAATCATCGGGTCTGTCCAGTATATTTCCCCGGAACAGGCCCGGGGCGAGATTGCCTGTAAGCAGTCCGACCTTTATTCCCTGGGCATTGTCCTTTATGAGATGGTAACCGGCAAGGTGCCTTTCAGCGGCGAAAATCCGGTAGCGCTGGCCATGAAACATATCCAGGAACAGATCGTCCCGCCCCGCCGCCTGGCGCCCGATATCCCCGAAGCCCTGGAACTGGTTATTCTTAAAGCAGTCCAAAAAGATATGGCCGATCGCTACAGCAATGCAGGTGAATTTCTCGAAGACCTTTATTACGCCGGAGAAAAAGGACTGCCCGGGACAGCTTCGGCCAGGAATCCCGGCAACAGCAGTTATGGCGAAGAGAGTGAAGAGGAAGACGATAAAATCCTGCGGCCTATAGATAACAGCCTGGCCGAAAAAAACACTTCTTTCCTGGCCAGAAGATGGAAGACCATCCTGAAATTAGTGATCTTCTTCGTTTTAGTAGGGGGTATTTTTGGCGGTGGAGCTTACATGTTCAGCAATTTTGTTTCACCACCCGAAGTAGCTGTTCCCGATGTCCGGGGCCTGAGCCAGAGCGATGCAGCCAGGATCCTCAGGGAAGAAGGCCTGGTTCCCAGTTCTGAAGTGATCTACATTTATGATGATGAAATCCAGGTTGGAAATGTGGTTAAAACCGACCCTCCCCAGGGTAGGATGGTCCGGGAGGAGAGGGTGGTTGACATTTATGTCAGCCAGGGACCCGAATATATTGTCATCCCCGATCTTTCCGGTCGGACGGAAATGGAAGCGGAAATTATCCTGAGAGAACTTGAATTAAGCATGAGAGTGGTCAGGGAGTACAATGAAGATATTGAAAAAGACAGGATATTTCGCCAGGTCCCCGGAGAATCTTTCCCCGCTTCACGCGGCGAGGAAGTGGTAGTTTATGTCAGTCAGGGCCGCGGGCCCTTCCGACTGGCCGACCTGGTTGGCTATTCGGAACAGGGAGCGGTTGATTACCTTGAAAGCAACGACCTTAAGCCCCGCATACGGTACACATTTGCAGTCGGATCCTCGGGGCACGTAGTTGACCAAAAACCGGAACCGGGAGAAGAAGTCTTACCGAATCAATTTGTTGATCTGTATGTCGGTCGATAGGGAGGTTATGCTTGCGCCAGGGTAAAGTAATTAGAGCGGCGGGAGGTTTTTTTGCTGTCCTTGATCAAAGGGGTAGCGAATACCAGTGCCGGGCCAGGGGTTCTCTGAAAAAAAACAAAGGAAACCTTATCGTCGGCGATGAGGTTATGTTTAAGCCTCTGCAAGAGACCACGGACGATTCCCGCGGGGAAGGCGTTGTGGAAGAAGTGCTGCCCCGCAGAAATTTCCTGCCCCGACCGCCGGTAGCCAATGTTGACCAGGTTATCGTGGTGATGTCCCTGAAAAACCCCGGTTGTGACTGGCAGATAATCAGCCGGATGGCGGTGCTGGCCGAAAAAGAGAATCTGCCCGTAGTGGTGTGCCTTAATAAAACTGATTTAATTTCCCGGGATCAATTAAGTGAACTTGACAGCCGTCTTGATCCATTCCCTTACCCGGTCATATTTACCAGCGCTTTGAGCGGACGGGGAACCAGTGAGCTGAAGGATCGGTTGGCCGGTTCTTGCTCGGCTCTGGCCGGACCTTCGGGGGTGGGGAAGTCGACCCTGCTGAACCTGGTCCAACCCGGCCTCTGTTTGCAGACCGGTCAGGTAAGCGAAAAAATTGGCAGGGGCAAGCATACCACCCGTCAGGCCGCGCTATTACCTCTCGATAGCGGGGGTTCTGTTGTCGATACCCCCGGTTTTAACCGTTTGGATTTTAAAAGCCTGGAACCGAAACAGCTGGCCGATTATTTTCCCGAACTGGAAGCCCTGCGCGGTCGGTGCAGATTTCGGGACTGCCTGCATCTGCATGAACCGAACTGCGCTGTCACGGAGGAACTGGGAAAAACAGTTAATTCTATGCGTTACGAACATTATAAGTATTTCATCGAGGAACTAAATCAACAATAAAGGGAGCTGTTTGCAGATGGCCGCTAAAGTGGCACCGTCGCTTTTATCTGCAGATTTTAGCAAGCTGAGGGATGAAGTAAAACTGATCGAAGAACACGGCGCCGAATGGGTCCACCTCGATATCATGGACGGCCATTTTGTTCCTGCCATTACCATCGGCCCCCTGGTGGTCAAGGCTTTAAGGCCCCATACCGGGCTTTTCATGGATGCTCACCTGATGGTCAGCGAACCGGAAAACCAGATCGGCTCCTTCGTGGAAGCCGGGATTGATTTGCTGACCGTCCAGGCTGAAACGACAGTTCATCTGGACCGAACCTTAAGGAAAATTAAGGACCACGGGATTAAAGCGGGTGCAGCTCTTAACCCGGCCACCTCACCTGATGTGCTGGAGTATGTCTGGCCCCTGCTGGATTTGGTCCTGGTAATGAGCGTTAATCCCGGCGCCGGCGGCCAGGAGTTTATTCCCGCCGTGATGCCAAAAATCAAGGCAGTTTCAGAGCAAATTCGTTCCCGGGGCCTTTCAACTGAGCTGGAAGTAGACGGTGGGATCAACCGGGATAATGCCCGGGATATAATTGATGCCGGGGCTACTATCCTGGTGGCCGGATCAGCTGTTTTCAAAGCGGAAAACGGCATGGCCCTGATCAGGGAAGTGGCCGGCCACGGCCAATGATGGCCTGTGGCAAAGCCGCCTGCGGACTGCTTGAAAATAATCAGGGATGTGGTATAATCCAGGTACCGTTATCTTCAGGGTCTGGTGAGAAGGAGCCTGCTCCTTCAATTCCGAACCGGCGGTGATGTTGCCCTGGAAAAGGGAAACTAAGCCCGCGAGCTGTAAAGGCTGACCCGGTGAGAATCCGGGGCCGACAGTATAGTCTGGAAGGGAGAAGAAACGGCACAACAGGAAACTGGTTTGCCGAAAAGACCCTGAAGCTTAAGCATGCTCAGGGTTTTATTATATCATCGAGAGGTGAGCTTAGTTGGATGCCGACGATCGATTTATGTGGATGGCCCTCGACCTGGCCCGCCAGGGTCGCGGGAGGACCAGCCCCAACCCAATGGTTGGCGCAGTCGTGGTCCAGGATACGGAAGTTGTAGGAACCGGTTATCATCAGGCGGCCGGATCTCCTCACGCCGAGATAGTTGCCCTCAGGAAAGCTGGAGAAAAAGCCGAAGGAGCCACCCTCTATGTGAACATGGAACCATGTTCACATCACGGCCGCACCGGGCCCTGTACAGAGGCAATCATTAAGGCCGGTATCGGCAGGGTTGTAGCAGCGATGCAGGATCCGAATCCGATTGTTTCCGGCCGGGGGTTGGAACGCCTGAGGGAAGCCGGGATCAAGGTTAAAGAAGGAGTCCTGGAGCAGAAAGCCCGCCGGTTGAACGAAGCATTCATTAAATACATAACCACGCGCCTGCCTTTTGTGGGAATAAAAGTGGCTATGAGCCTGGACGGCAAAATCGGGACCATGACCGGAGAATCATACTGGATTACCGGGGAAAAATCGCGTCAATTTGTTCACCGCCTCCGGGACCAGACAGATGCCATCATGGTCGGCATTGAAACTGTATTAAAAGACAATCCCCGCCTGACAACCCGGGTAGAAAGCGGAGAAGGAAAAGATCCGGTCAGGGTCATAGTTGACAGCACCGCCCGCCTGCCGCTTGACGCTAAAGTAGTTGAAAGCAGCTCTGCGGCCGGGACGATCCTGGCTGTTACCGACCAGGCCCCTCCGGACAAATGCCGGATCCTGGCAGAAAAAGGGGTGAAAATAATCACTCTGCCGGCTGTGGAAGGAAGGGTTGATTTAACCGCCCTGATGAAAAAACTGGCTGAGCGGGAGATAACGACGGTGCTGGTGGAAGGAGGGGGAACCCTTAATTACAGCCTCCTCGATCAGGACCTTGTCGACAAATTATTTATCTTTATCGCCCCCCTGATCATCGGCGGTGCCAAAAGCCCCACCGCCTTCGCCGGGGCCGGGATAAAATCTTTGAGCAAGGCCTGGGCGATTGAAGACATTGAAATGAAGCAGTTTGACCGGGACCTGCTTTTAATTGGCTATCCGAGTCCGGCCCGGGACAGCACCAGCCTTGCTGCCAACCAAAACATGACAGGGGCATGACAGCTGGACGGTATGTCAAGGGGACGGTTCTTTTGACATAGTTTAAAGCGGTCTTTCCCAGACTGCCTCAGACATGATACAGGGATATGACAGAGGGACGCTTCTACTGAAATGTTTAAAGCGATTTTGCCCCGGCAGCAGCTTCAATTGCTGTGGTAACGGACCGGTTGTATTAAACGGGTTAAAACCCAAGCTTAAATCGACAGACGTTTTAATCGACAGACCCTGTCCATATTCTCTGGCATAAGCCGGGAATAAAGGGCCGG
>SL_5KL_010_SEDDRAFT_10000638_pt1 | contig 22438 bp, 19 predicted proteins | sample SodLakKL_010_SED_FD_9118 | JGI IMG/M metagenome (IMG submission 9118) | reverse complement strand
GGTCCCCGTCGTTCCCGTCGAGGACGTTCCCGTCCGCGAGGTCGACGAACTCGCCATCGTCGACGAGGCGGCACTGGAGGACGCGATCGACGACTGGCACGACCGGGCCGAGGAACGGGCACGACAGGAGAAAGCCGAGCGGCTCGATCGGATCATCTCCGAGCATCGTGCGGGGACGAGGCTCCCCGAGACGGAAGAGTAGTCGTTGCCGGAGAGCGAAGAGGAGTGGTTGCCGGAGAGCGAAGAGGAGTGGTTGGACAACAGCCCGTGCGCCGCCTTCCAGAAGTCATATGTCCGGGAACCACACAATCGGAGGTATGGATGCCCACGAGCTGATCACCCGGAACGCGGCCGAGGTGGTCACCGAGGCGGAGATCGAGGCGCTGGCCGACGACCCCGACGGGAAGCGGGCGTATGTCGGCTATGAGCCCTCCGGCGTCCTCCACATCGGGCACATGCTCACGGCGAACAAGCTCATCGACCTGCAGGAGGCGGGCTTCGAGGTGACGGTACTTCTCGCGGACGTGCACGCCTACCTCAACGACAAAGGCTCCTTCGAGGAGATCCGTCGAACCGCCGAACGGATGCGCGACCAGTTCATCGCCTACGGCCTCGATGAGTCGCGCACCCAGTTCGTCCTCGGCTCGGACTTCCAGCTCGACGACGACTACACGCTCGACCTCCACGCGCTCGGGCTGGAGACGACGATCGCCCGCGCGGAGCGCGCCATGGCCGAGATCAAATCCGGCGACTCGGTGAAGGTCTCACAGGCGGTCTACCCGCTGATGCAGGCGCTCGACATCCCGTATCTCGGCGTCGACCTCGCCGTCGGTGGAATGGAGCAGCGCAAGGTCCACATGCTGGCTCGCGACGTCCTTCCCGGCATCGATCGGGAGCCGCCGACGAGCCTCCACACGCCGCTCATCGCTGATCTCACCACCGGCGCGGGGAAGATGTCCTCAAGCGCCGGCGTCACCATCTCGATGGAGGACTCCCGCGAGGAGATCGACGCCAAAGTCGAGAAGGCGTACTGCCCGCCGACCGCCGATCCGGAGCCGACCGACGAGGGGGTCGGCCGGGAGAACCCCGTGCTTCAAATATTCGAATATCACGTCTTCCCCCGGTTCGACGAGGTCGTCGTCGACCGGCCGGAGAAGTACGGCGGCGACCTCCTGTATGAGGCGTACGCCGACCTCGAAGCGGACCTCGAATCCGGGGAGCTTCACCCGGCAGACGCAAAGGACGCGCTCGCGACGTATCTCGACCGCCTGATCGCGCCGGGGCGGGAACAGTTGGTCGAGTGATCGGTGGACCGTCATCGGCTACCTGAACAGCGCCCCGTCAGCGAGTGCATGAAGTGGACGCTACCGGCGATCGTTTATATACAGTGAGGCGGCCATCGCCCCCATGTTCACGAACGGGGCCGAGCAGGGTACTGGACGGCACGATCAACGCCGTCGTGCGTCGAACCGTGAGCGACCACTTCGAGCCGACGGCGGTTCGACCACGGCGGGACATGAAGTGGACGTGGAACGGGCCACCCCGCAAGGAGACGACGTGGGACATGACGCGACCGACCGGCGCCTGGACGAGCGGCTTCGCGCGGTCGAACGCGCCCTGACGGGAACTGACCGTCCGGTGGCCGACCTCGAATCGAGCGCGTCGGCCGCCGAGGAACGGGAGCGGCTCGATGAACGGCTCTGTGACCTCGAAACGCGTATCGAGGAGTTGGAGGCAGCCACGCAAGCCGTCCGCGGCTACGTCGGGGCGATCCGGGCGGTCAATCGCGAGGTCGAGCGCCGCGCCGACCTCGCACTGGCGGCCGCGACCGAGGCCCGTGCGGCAACCACTGAGGCGGCGGAGACGGTCGAGGACGAGCGACCTGCGGGTGACGGACCATCGACGACCGGAGCGCAAACTGGCGGATCGGCGGCGATGAAGGGACGCGACCGTGATCCGCTCGATGACCCCGCGATCGCGGCCGCCATCCCCGAGACCACGTCGGGCGACGAGGACCGGGTGATGGATGAGGGACGTGGCGACGATCGATCGGTGGGAGCCGCCACGCTCGAGCGGCTCCGGGAGGTTATCTAAGCATGGACCGTGGCTGCACGGCGGTCACCAGGATGCCGTACACGCACGTCGGTTCCGCGTTGAAGCCGTTCGGGAGGGCAGGCCGAGGGACGGGAGCCGCCATTTCGGGACCGACATGATCCGCGCCGCCCTCGCCGTGGTCGTCGCCGTCGCGCTGTTGGCGGTGACGGCCCCCGCCCTTGATGAGGCACGGGTCGGGACGACAGCCGACCGGCTCGAGGGCGAGGCGAAGGGTATCGAGCGGGGGATCGGGGGACTGACCCGCGAGGCGGTCGCCGTCGACGACCCGTCCCTCGCCGCCAGGACCACGGTGACCGTGAACGTCCCCACGGGTCTCACTGCCGGGCGGCTCGAACGGGTGGCGGTCGGAACCCCCGAGTCCATGTCGCCGATGTCGGCGGGCGAACCGATAGCGGGGCACACGGCCGACATAGTATTTATTTATCAGTTCGCGGGCGACGAGCCACGGGCCGTCCCCATCGACTCGCCCGCGGGCGTACGGCTCGCGGTCGAGGGGGACCCGATCCAGCTGCGAACGGGCGGTGAGACCTCGATCCAGCTGTCGCTGGTCGAGGACGATGGCGCGACCGTTATCCTCCGCCGCGTCGGGTGATCCCTTATATACGATCGGGAGGCCAGCGACCCCATGACCTTCGAGCTCCCGACGCCGTCGCTCCCGGCTTCGCTCCGGCGATCGATCGGCGTCCCGCGTCGCTTGTTGGCGGACAAAAATGGACGAGAAACGGGAGATGGCGGCTCGCTCGCCGCCATACGAGCGGCGTTCGATCCCGAGGATGACCGAGCCGATGGCTGCGGCTGTAGAACGTCCTTTCACGAGCCGGTCGGTACTGACCTCGGCGATCACGTCGTGCTCGTCGTCGACGCCGACGACTGCGCAGGCAGGGGTGACCTCGCGCGAAGCCCGGATTGTCGAGCGACCGTTGTTCGAGCGCTCACCGAACGGGACGTCGATGCGATCCGAACCCGCTCCGGGGGTCGAGAGCGACGATACACGGGGCGGGCGGCGGCGTTGCTTCTCGCAGCCGGTCGATTCCGTGAACGGATCCGATTCCACGAGGAGCGGTTGGCCGAGCGGGTCACCCACGATCCGCTCGGCGCGGCACGGGAGGCCGCCGGGCGGGCCGGGCCGCCACAACGGATCGCAGCCGAAACCGGGCTCGACGCGGTCGCGACGGCGGCGGTCGACGAACGGGACGCGTTTCGGACCCATGTCGGACCGTCAATCGCGGCGGCCCGGATCGTCGCCGATCCACCGCCGGACGCGACGCTTACGGACCGTTGGGAGGTCGACACGGGTGCCGTGATCCGGCTCTATGAGGGCCGCGACGCGCTTCGAACGTATCATCTGACGCCGCCGACGNTCGACCTCACCGACGACGCGCTCGCGACGCTCGATGCGGCACGCGAACGGCTCCTCACGGACNCGTCAGGCGGCGATCGTGCGCCGTATCGCGCCGTGCAGGCGGTCGCGTCCGCGAACGACCCCGTCGAGGAGCTCTNTGCGGCGCTCCGGAGACACACGNGCGGACATGGCGTCCTCGAACACGTCTTCGCCGATGAACGCGTGAGCGACGCCACGCTCACCGCGCCCGTGACCGAACATCCGCTCCGCGTCGTCCTCGACGGGCAGCGGTGTCGAAGCAACATCAGGCTCCCGCCGACCGGCGCGGCGACGCTCGCCTCCCGACTCCGTCGTGCAAGCGGGCGGGCGTTCTCCCGATCGAGCCCGACGCTCGATGCGACGCTTGAAACGGCGTCCGGCACCGTCCGTGTGGCCGCGACGACCCCGCCCGCGAGCGACGGCCTATCGTTCGCGTTTCGCCGCGGCGACCCAGATGCCTGGACGCTCGCCCGCCTCGTCGATGTCGGGACCCTCACACCGCAGGCGGCAGGTCTCCTCTCGGTGGCTGTCGAACGGGGCGTCACGGGGCTGATCGCCGGCGGCCGTGGGGCCGGGAAGACGACGATGCTCGGCGCACTGCTGTTCGAGCTCCCGCCAGAGGTGCGCTCGTTGCTGATCGAGGATACCCCCGAGCTGCCGGTCGATACCCTCACCGCGGTCGGACGCGACGTGCAACGACTTCGCGTCGGTGATGGTGCGGAGCCGTCGGCGCGTTCGGCGGTACGGACGGCGCTACGGCTCGGTTCGGGGGCGCTCGTCGTCGGGGAGGTCCGCGGCGAGGAGGCGGCCGCGCTCTACGAGGCGATGCGCGTCGGAGCCGCCGGCGAAACCGTTCTCGGGACGATCCATGGCGAGGATCCCGAAGCGGTGAGCGAGCGTGTCGTCTCCGACCTCGGTGTCTCACCCTCGTCGTTCGCGGCGACCGATCTCGTCGTGATCATGAACGAGCGCCGGGTGGACACGATCGCGGAGGTGTGTGCGCGTGAGGGCGAGTGGGGGTTCGAACCCCTCTTCGAGCGCGGGGCGGACGGACTGTCCCCCACCGGCCGGATCGATCGCGGGGAGAGCCATCTCGTCGGAGCACTCACCGGTACGGCGGGAACGTATGCGGACGTACGCGCCGCGATGGGGGAGCGGACTACGGCTATCGAACGGGCGACGGAGACAGGTCGACTCGATCCACGGCGGTACATCGGACGATGAGGGCGGACGATCGAGGGGTTCCGAATCGACCGGGGGATGATCGTGGCACTATCGACACTGCGGGCGTGCCGTCACGGGAGGGGAACTCGGCCGACGACCTGCGACGCGCCCTCCGATTTCTCGGCTGGGACACCGACCCGGAGACGATATACAGGGGAGGCTATTGGATCGGTGGCATCCTCGCCGTGATCGGGGCGACGGCGGGCGCGTTGGTGTTCGGGCTCGTTCCAGGCGGTATGCTGGGGATCGCGGTGGGCGTCCTTGCGGCGCACACGGCCCACCAATTGCCCGAGTGGTACGCCGCGCTTCGACGGACACGAGCGTTAGGTGCGGCACCCGGGTTGGTCGGCCGTCTCGTCCTGCGGATGCGGCTCGACCCATCGACCGAGCGCGCCGTACGGTTCGCCGCCCGAACCGGAAACGGACCGCTCGCGGACTGTCTGGCCACCTACGAACGCCGCCACGTCGATGCGCCGACGAGCGGGCTCGGGGCGTTCACACGGGAGTGGCGACCGTGGTTTCCCGCCCTGGACCGAGCCGTTACGCTCGTCCGAACGGCCGCCACCGCCCCGCCGAACCGGCGGGATCGATGCCTCGATCGCGCACTCGAGACCGTGCTTTCCGGAACGACCGACCGCCTCGCCTCGTTCGTCGGCGACGTGCAGGGACCGGTCTCGGCACTGTACGCGTTCGGGGTGTTGTTGCCGCTCGCATTGATCGCCCTCCTCCCGGCGGCGGCCGCCTCCGGTGTGCCGATCGGGCCGGTCGGCGTCGCAGTTATCTACCTGATCTGCCTCCCGACAGGACTGATCATTGCCGGCGCGTGGCTGCTCGCACGGCGCCCCGTCGCGTTTCCGCCGCCGGCTATCGACGGGGCTCATCCCGAGGTGCCGAATCGAAGGGGAGCCGCGGTGGTCGCTGGATTCGGTGTAGGGCTGGCTACAGCGATAATGGCGGGACCCATCGTCGGCACGTGGGCCATACCGATCGCCGGTGTCGGCGTGGGCATGGGAACGGGACTGCTCGTCTTCACCCGACCTCAACGGCGCGTCCTCTCGGACATTCGCGCGGTCGAACGCGGACTCCCGGACGCGATGACCGTCATCGGCGGCGACATCGCTGAAGGGGTCGCTGTCGAGCGGGCGATCGCGGACGCGGGCGAGCGGATCGACGGGCCGACCGGTGAACTGTTGGACCGTGCGACACGGCGAAGCCGGACCCTCCGCGTCGGCATCCGTGAGGCGTTCGTCGGTCGGGGCGGGCCGGCTGCGTCGATCCCGTCACCGCGGGTACACGGCGCTATCTCGCTGCTCGCGGTCGCCGCACGCGAGGGCGACCCCGCCGGCGACGTGATACTCGACCTCGCCGATCAGCTAGAGCGACTGCGTGAACTCGAACGGGAGTCGAGACGCCAACTGGCGACGGTCACGGGGACGCTTTTAAATACGGCCGCGATGTTCGCGCCGCTCGTCGGCGGGGCGACGGTCGCGCTCGCGACGGGGATCGACGCCACGGGATCGGTGGCGGGCGGCGGCCTCGATTCGCTCGATATGGGTGTCTTAAACGCTGATCCGGCGACCACGGAGCCGAGTGTGACGGAGCCGGGGCCACCGGCAGGCGCCGAACATGGGCCGAGCACGGAGACGAGCGAACGGGCCTCCGGGGAGGATCCGGAGGGACAGCCTGCAGGACTGACCGTGCCGATACTGGGCCGTATCGTCGGCGTGTACGTGCTGCTGCTCGCCGTGATCCTCACCGCGCTGGCGACGGGGATCGAACGGGGGTTCGACCGAACGCTCGTCGCCTACCGGATCGGTATCGCGCTCCCGACGGCGACGGCGACGTACCTCGTCGCCTTCGTCGGTGCGGGTGCGTTGCTCTGAGCGTCAACGGCGGGATTCGCGTCATAGACAGTGGAAAGACGGTGGGACGGGGGGTGAATCGCGAGGCGGATCATGTCGGCGATAACCAGCTACGTCACAGGATACCCGACCGTACCTGACAGCTTATATACGATCACGCGGCCAACCGACCCATGTTCGATGCGCCCTTCGATGCGACCTACGCCTGGCTCGGGATCGCGCTCTTCAGCGTCGTCGTCGCCGGCGTGGTCACGACGCTTCCGGAAACGCCGCCGCCGGACGTGGACGGCGTAGCGTACACCGTCGACTCCGTCGCCGACGGCGACCATCCCGCAACGGCTGAGCACGGCCTCGTTGCCGACCGAATCCGACTCACCGATCGGAGCGTCGCGCTTGAAGCCGATGGAGCGGTCGCGCACGCGACGCTTCACGGCGAGGTAACGCCAGCCCCCGAGGGGGACGGCGGATCGGCCGACCTTCGACGGGTGCTCACCGGGATGCCACCCGAACGGGTATTCGAGGACTCGGAGGCGTTCGCGATCGCCGCACGGGAAGCACGAGCAGCCGAACACGAGTGTTATCCCGCACCGAGCCGGCTCACGGTCCGTCAGGTGCACTACGGGGAGGTCCATGTTACCCTGGTCGGATAGCCATCGCGACGTGCGCGGCGGCGAGCGTCCCCGACGCGTGCGATCCGCGAGCGACCGGCGTGCGGCCGTCGAGCCGGTCGCAGCCCTGATCGCGCTGGTTGCCGTCGGTCTCGCGCTGGGGCTGTACACGGTCGCGCTGAGCGGTGCCGAACCGGAGGGTGATGCGGGTCCAGAAACGATGGCCCTCGACCGGATCGAACGGGAGGCGACCGTCGGTGGGGTCCTCCGGCCCGACCGGCTGGCGATCCCCGAGGAGACGGTGGGCACCGACGTCGCCGTCGAACTCCGAACGCGGTCGGAGACGTGGTCCCTGCGGGGCGGCGAGGATCCGCCCTCGCCGAGGGGGGAGACGCCGGGTGGCGTCGTCGCCGAACGGGCCGTAACCGTCCAAGTCGCACCCGGGCAGAACGAACCGGGGACGCTTCGGGTGGTGATCCGTCGATGACGAGCACCGTGTTGGACGTGACGGTCATGTTGCTCTGTGTCTCCGCGAGCGTCCTCGCGCTCGGTGGGGTGGACGCGGGGACGTCGACGCCGACACCGGACGCGCAGGCGGCGGCCGACCGGGTGGTGACCGAAACGGCGACGGTTCAGACCGAAACGGCGACCGACTCGTCGGCCGAGACGGCAGCAGTTATCGACGGCGAACGGGGAACGGTGCACACGACGCTCGCGGAACTCCTGGTCCTGTCCGCAGAGTACGGTGGGGATGACGGTGACCGCCGGCAGGCAACCGATACGTTCCGGGAGACGGTCATCGAAACCGTCTCCGATCGCCTCGGGCCGCGGGTACGGCTGGATATCTACGGGACACTGGACCATGGAGCCACGGAAGAAACGCGCTCGATCGCCGTCGGCGACGCGCCGCCGCGTAGCGCCGACGTGAACACCGCCGTCGTGTCGGTACCCGAGAGCGGCGCGGGCGATCGGCACGGGGCTGGGTGGCGATTGATCGTTCGAACGTGGTGAGCATGGACGGGGACATCTCACGTACGGATGACCCGGGATGGGGAGGTCGTTTCATCGCCGATCGCCGGGCACGGATCCCGTTCGCGCTGATCGGCGTCCTGTTGCTCGTCATGAGCACCACGTATGTAGTCGGGGTCGCGGAACAGGGACTCCTCAGCGAGGATCGGTCGGTCGAACGGGCCGTCGAGCGTGTCGAAGCGGACACGACGACGGCGTTGAAGATCGCTGCACGCGATGCAGCTATCGACGCTGCCGCCGAGCCCGTAACCGCCGCGCCGGGCGAACGAAGTGTGGGCGATAAAACGTCGGTGTCGGGTACAACGGACGCCGTCCGATCCGAGTCGGCGTTCGAGGACGCGCTTCGGATCCGTCTCGCCATCGCCGTGAGCGAGTCGCTATCGGCCGTCGAAACGGAGGTCGGGGACGTATCGGCATCGACATCGATACCGAAGGTTGAGGATCCGGACGACCTCGCGGAGGCTCGCGATCGCGTGTCGGTCGAACCGGTCGCGAACGGGACGGCGATGGCGGTCACCGTCGCCGAGGTACACACGGTGGCAACGCGGGGTAACCGGACCGTCGCGGAGAGAACCGAGAACCGAACGGTCGTCGTCGACGTACCGGTCCTCGGTGCCCACGAGCGGACGGAACGGTTCGAAGAACGGCTCAACAGCGGCCCGGTCGAAGGGCCGGGGCTGGGACGGCAGCTCACCGCGAGCCTGTATCCGATGACGTGGGCCAGGGGCTACGCACAGTACGCCGGCGCGCCGGTCCAGAACGTGCTCGCCGACCGACACGTCGAACTCGGGGCGAACGCCGGGATCGTTCGAACCCAGCGGGAGACCTTTGGAACCGCGGATCCGACCGCCCGCGGTGGGCTCGCCCGGGCGACCGCCGAGACCGGCATCGCCGACGTTCTCGCGCCGACGGATCTCGATGAGGAGGACTGGGCGGAGACGGTTCTCGACACGTCGACTCCCGGAGGGGATCCATCCGTTGCCGGGGACGAACGCGCTGACCCGCCACTGCCCGGAACGGAGACCGACGACGGGCCAACGGGGGACGAGCGGATGGATGAGGAGGAGACCGTTGCCATCGACCATGCGGCCGACGTCGGCCTCACCGAGACGATCGGGGAGATCGAACGGATCGTCCGCGACGCGCACCGCGTCGAGGCGACGCTCGAAACGGAGGCGATACGAACGGAACACGGTGGACGCCCCAACCCGTCTGCACCGGGAACCGGGTGGGAACGGGTGGACAGCCGATCCAGTTCATCGACCTCGGTCGATGGGGGAGACGTCCCGTCCGGAGTCCCTTCCGGAACCGTCCGACCACACGAACCGGTTTCATTCGGGGAAGCGACCCGCGAGGTAACCGTCGAACGGCGGGCGAGCATCGACTGGGAGCGGGAGGTCGAGACGGTCGATGAGGACGGAAACGTAACCGTCGTAACCGAGCAGACGACCACGCGGGATCGAACGACCGACCGCTATCGGGTAACGGTCGCTGTGACGGGTCGATACGCGCCGACTGACCCCGCACCGCGCCGGCCGGCCGCAACGTTCGGGGCGGGCGGTACGGGGACGGCCCCCGATCTCACGGACACGCCCGAAGAGGCACGGGCGGATCTCGGCGTCGCGAGCGCATCGGATGTCGACCGGGTCGCCCGTCGGGCGGTCACCGGAAGCGACGACACACGAACGACGACCGTCATCGGTGCCCAAGCCGACGACATCGAGGACCGCATCATTGCGGATCTGTCGGCGGCCCACGGCGAGGTTCGTGGGATCGAAACGGAGGCCCGGATGGGCGACGTCGCGGCCGGGGATGCCGACCCGCACGCCACGCTCGCGGACGAACTCCGGACGAAGCGGACCGGCGTCGTGGACGCCCCGGGGAGCTACGACGGCGCCGTCGATCGGGCGCGGATCGCCGTCAGACAGCACTACGTCGACGCGGTGATCGAGGAGCTTGAGGCGGCATCGGCGGACAGTACGGGGGCGGTCGATCGGTTGTTCGAGCGGATCGAGGGAGCCCTCGATGGGCCGGCGATCGGCGACGTGATCGCCGCCAAGGAGGAGGCGCGGGACGTCGAACCACACGCCGTCGGTGCGGAGGGACCCGGCGGGGAGGTACGGTTCGTCCCGAAGGGGTCACCGGGATACCTCCCACGGGCGACCGTCGACGGGGCGTCGATCGAAGGCCTTGAGGGAACCTCAACGCGGCCGCTGGCGACCCGAAACCTGAACTACGCGACGGTCCCGTACGACGACGTCTCTGGCGGGATCGTCGATCGCATCCTGGGCACCGAGGGGACCGTCGGCCCGGGGGTCGCCGGTAGAGCGTTGGTGAACGCCGATGCGGCGCTTGCGGCCGCCGGGGGACCGGACGCGGACCCCGACCTCCAAGCCGACCGGGAGGCGCTCGCACACCGCGTCGAGCGGTCGCTGCGTGTGGTGGACCGCGAGCTCGCGGACGCGGCCGCCGCACGGACCGATCTCAGCGCGACCGAGCGTCGGGCGGCCGTCGCGGAGGTCACGGAGGGGTACGATTCGACCGGGGAACACGCGATACACGTCGAGAACGGGTCCCACGCCGACCGCGTCGCCCGTGAGTTGGCCGAGCGCGAGGACCGCTCCGAACGCGAGACGGTCGCGCTCGCCGCATCCCTCCGGGTGACAGCCCGTGCGGCCGCGGGTCGCGACGCCGTTCGTGTGCCCGCCCGCTTCGTCGATGAAACCACGGACGAAACCAGAGCGCACGTGCGGGAGGAGCTTGAGGACGCCGCGGAGGAGGGCACGGAGCGCGCCGTCGAGGAGGCGAGCGAACGGTGGGCACCGCAACCCGTCCGAAGCGTCGGTGCCGGCCTCCCCGTCGCACCGGTGCCCGGCTACTGGGTGGCGACCGTGAACGCGTGGAACGTCGAGGTGCGCGGGGAATACCCCAGCTTCACCATACACGCCGATACGGGAGCCCCCGGGCGATCCTTCGAGTACGTCCGAACCGCGGGGGCGGCCACGGTGGAACTCGGCGGGTCCGAGGTCGTCCTCGGCGAGACGGAGCCGATCCGGTTCGAGACGGGGACGATCGTCGTCGTCGCCGTTCCACCGGGACCACCCGGCGTGGGCGACGTCGATGGCACACGCGACGAGACGAGCGCGGGATGGCCCTGTCCGGGCGTCCCAGCCGGAGTGAACGGCGAGGTGACGGTCGCCGAGGGCGCTTCGAGTGACCCTCCATGGAAAGACGACTGCGAGGGCGGATCGTCATAAAGCGGATCCGACAGCAACCGAGCGTCACCAGTCGTATCGCCCCCGGCGACCGGTGCCGTTTTGCGGGACGCGAACCGATATCCCGGTATGTTTCACGAGGTCGTTGATGACGGGCCGGCGGACGATGGGACGGCGGCCGAGGCGTCGGTCCTGCTCGCATCGTTCAAGCGGCTGCTCACGGAGGCGGTCGACGAGGCCGGCGTTGAGGAACTCGCCGAGTCGACGGCGCTCGACTCGAACCGCGTCGCCGCCGCCGGGTCGGGAGAGGTGAAGTCGTTGACCGTCGACGAAGGCGCTGCGATACTCGCGGCGGCCCGGGGGGTCGACGTCGACGTCGTCGTTGGCGAGCTTCGCGATCACCTCCTTTTGGGCATGACGATGGCAGTGCTCGATGTCGACACCATCGCTGGAGCGATCGATGCAGATCTCACCGGACAGGAGGTCCAACAGGCGCTGGAGGGCCGCGCCGAGATGACTATCGCGGAGCTCGCGGAGGTGATGGCGGTGATCGAGGAGCGAAAGCCATGAAGATCGTCATCGTCGGCTGTGGCTACATCGGCATGGAGCTGGCCCGCCAGCTGGCCGCGGAGGGACACGAGGTGACTGGCGTCCGGCGCTCGCGGGCTGGGCTCGACGCGATCGAGTCGCTGCCATCGGCGAACGGCGGGACGATCCGTGCCGTCCGTGCGGACGTAACCGAGCCCGAGTCACTCGGTGCGTTGCCGGACGCGGAGGCGATCGTCTTCGCGGCCAGTTCCGGCGGGCGAGGGGCGTCGGCCGCCCGAACGGTCTACGTCGAGGGGCTTGCGGCGGTCATCGCCGAATATCGCGACCGTGAGGAGGTACCCGACCGGCTCGTCTACACCTCCTCGACGGGCGTGTACGGCGACCATGACGGCGCATGGGTCGACGAGTCGACGCCGATCGAGCCGACGACGGAGAAGACTCGCGTCCTCGCCGAGGCAGAACGGGTTGCGATCGAGGAGGCGGCCGACGCCGGGATCGACGGCACCGTGGCCCGGTTTGCCGGGCTGTACGGTCCGGATCGGTATCGGTTGGAGCGCTATCTCGATGGGCCGGTGACCGCCGGGTACCTGAACATGGTGCATCGCGATGACGCCGCCGGTTCGGTTCGGTACCTCCTCGAACGGGACGTCGCACGCGGTGAGCCGGTCGTCGTCGTCGACGATGAACCGGCCGAAAAGCACGCGTTCGCCGACTGGCTCGCCGACCAGTGTGGCGTCCCACGGCCGCCAAAGCGATCGAAAGCCGAGCGGATCGCCGCCGGCGACCTCTCCGAGCCCGCGAAGCGGCGGATCTTGACGAGCAAGCGGTGTAAAAACACGTTCCTTCGGGAGCTGGGCTACACGTTCGCCTTTCCCACGTTCCGGGAGGGCTACCGGGCCGCGATCGAGGCGTTTCGCGACCGTAGGGACTGAGACGGTCGGATCAAGGCGGATACGCACCCCGCCGAGCAGGGGGCGAAACCGACCCGGTTAGCACGAACCTTCTTGTGTCGTGGGCGATTCCGGGCGGGTGTATGTGGGTGCAAGCGACGGTCGGTGACGCGTTCGCCGAGGCCGAAGGATTCGTGCGAGCGAACCCCGAACTCACCGCCGCCGCGCTCGTCGCGCTGTTGGTGATCGCTGCGAGCACGTATGCGTTCATTCGTCTCCGGAGCGTTCCCGGGGTCAAATTCAGGCGGCTGCTCGCCGATCAGGACGAGATCGTCGTGTTGATGCACCCGAACCCGGACCCGGACGCGATGGCCGCCGCCGTCGGCGTCGCCTCGCTCGCCAAACAGGTCGACGTCGAGGCGACCGTGCAGTTTCCGGGACAGATCCGTCACCAGGAGAACCGGGCGTTCAGGACGGTCCTCGACCTCGAACTCGACCGGATCGACCACGTGAGCGACCTCGCCGCGGAGTTCGTCGTCCTCGTCGATCACAACGAACCGCGTGGGTTCGGCGGGGCTGACGGCGTTCTCCCCGCAGCGGTCGTAGACCACCATCCCGGCGACGGGACGGGCGAGCACTTCACCGACGTCCGAACGGATTACGGGGCGACCGCCTCCATCGTCGCGGAGTATTTCAAGGAAAACGACGCGATACCGGTTCCACCGGACAAACATGCGAGCGAGACCGGCGGCGACTTCACGCTCTCGACGGAGGCCGCGACGGGGCTGTTGTACGGGATCCTCTCGGATACGAAGAACCTCACCGTCGGCGCGAGCGAGTCGGACTTCGCCGCCGCCGGCTACGTCTATCCCGGCGTCGACCAGGATCGGCTCGACCGGATCGCGAACCCCGCCGTCGACGCCGAGGTATTGGAAGTGAAGGCGCGGGCGATAGCCGGCAGACAGGTCGAGGGGTCGTTCGCGGTGGCGGACGTCGGCGGCGTGAACAACGTCGATGCGATCCCACAGGCCGCGGACGAGCTCATTCAACTGGAGGGGATAAGCGCGGTGGTGGTGCTCGGCGAGCGGGACGAGACGGTCCACCTGTCCGGTCGGTCGCGTGATGACCGTGTTCACATGGGAAACGCGCTCGAATCCGTGCTCGAAGAGTTCAAACACGGCGGCGGCGGCGGTCACGCACGGATGGGCGGAGGAACGGTCGAACCGCTGACTGACCCAACCAGCGAAGAGGAAGTCGAGCCGGTGGATCGCAACGCGTTGTGTGACGGTCTCTTCCGTGCAATGGCCGGCGACGTCTGAGTGCGGGGATCACGGCGAGGGTAAAATCGCGTGCTCACGACGACCCACAGCGTTATGTCCCGACCGGTTCAGACTCGAAGCATGGACAAACACACGTTCAAAACGGCTGGGTGGCCCGCGCTCGCCGGCGTCGGCGTGGGCTACGTGCTCGCGTGTGCGCTGATCCTCGTGGCGTTCTTTCTGGTCCCATACGTGATCGTCGCGGCGATATAACGGGGGAGGAAAAAGCTCGGCTCGTTGGGCGTCGCGCTCAGGCGAACGCCAGCGAGTCGTCGGTATCGGCCTCGGCGTCCTGCCGGAGCTTCTCGTAGGCCGCGAGGAAGTCGGCCATGGTCACTTCGGTCCGGTCGTCACGAATGGCAAACATCCCCGCTTCCGTACAGATCGCCTTGACGTCCGCGCCGGACGCGTCGGCGGCGAGCTCGGCGAGCTCCGCGAAGTCGACCTCGCCGGCGAGGTTCATCCGGCGGGTGTGAATCCGGAAGATGATCTCCCGGCCCGTCTCATCCGGCTTCGGTACCTCGATGAGACGGTCGAACCGGCCCGGACGAAGGATCGCGGGATCGAGCATATCGAAGCGGTTGGTGGCGGCGATGAGGCGGATATCCCCACGCTCGTCGAAGCCGTCCATCTCGCTGAGCAGCTGCATCATCGTCCGCTGCACCTCCGCGTCGCCGGAGGTCTTCGAGTCCGTCCGCTTCGAGGCGATGGCGTCGATCTCGTCGATAAAGATCACCGCGGGCTGGTTCTCACGGGCGACCTCGAAGAGGTCACGGACGAGCTTTGCCCCCTCGCCGATGAACTTGTGGACGAGCTCGGAGCCGGCCATCTTGATGAACGTCGCGTCGGTCTCGTTGGCGACGGCCTTCGCGAGCATCGTCTTTCCGGTACCCGGCGGGCCGTACAGCAGCACCCCGCTTGGCGGGTTGATGCCGACATCCTCGAACATCTCCGGGTGTTCGAGCGGCATCTCCACGGTCTCACGCACCTCCTGCATCTGCTCGTCGAGCCCACCGATGTCGGCGTAGGTGACGTCGGGGGAGTGCTCGACCTGCATGACGCGGGCGCGGACGTCGGTCTCTTTTTCGAGCTTTTTGACGACCGACAGCGAGTTGTTGACGGCGACACGGTCGTCCGGTTCGAGCCGCTCGCGCATCTCGTCTGTGATCTCCGTCAGCGCCTCTTGGTTGTTCCCGTGCTGTTTGATCACGGCACCGTCGTCGGTGATCTCCTGCACCGTGGCCACGAACAGCGGCGACTGTTTGAGCTTCTTGTTTTCGTGGGTGAGCCGCTCCAGTTTCTGCTGGTATTTGTTGTTCTCCGCGTTCGCATCGAGGAGCTTGTCACGCATCTCCTCGTTTTGCGATTCGAGAACCTCGAGCCGATCCTGTAACGACTCGATCTTCTCCCGTCTCGACGCCGACCCTTCCTCGTAGGGCATATCGACGTCGTCGACCGTATCACTCATTGCCCGCGTGTAGGTCGCTGGCGGATAAGAGGCTTCGGGTGCGGGCATTCACAGGTCAAGAACGTTGCGCTCTCGGCGGTGCTCGCGACCGCTCCGTCCCAATGCCGGGATCCGAGAGTACCCGAACGATGGCGTGACCTGAGCGGAAGGACGGATTGGTTGATTACTGCAGCGAATCAAAGTAGATAGCAAATATTATCTTCCAGCATTACTGAATGGAAGGTACACATGAGCACGACAGAGGCAGTTACCGCCGACGAAGAGGAGCCCACGGACCGCTGGGAGGCCGTTCGTGACCTCCCACCGAGCGCAAAGCTGGTCGCGAAGGTGCTCGATTACAACGAGACGTTGACCCAAAGCGAGATCGCCGAGGAAACCCTGCTGCCGCCTCGAACCGTCCGATATGCGCTCTCGCGCCTTGAGGATGAGGACGTCGTCAACGCACGGTTCTCCTTTGCGGACGCCAGAAAGCGACTCTACTCGCTCGCCGTCTGATCGGCGACGTTCCGTTCGCGGCCCCGAGCGATCGCTTATATCCCATGCCGAGCCCAGCGATCCCGTGGTTTCGACCGTCACCGTCAAGCGCGCATTGGCCGCGCTCGCGACACGCACAGACACCGCACGGCGACCCTACGCGGCCGTGATCGACGAAGCCGACACCGCGCGTGAGGACCTCCAACGGGCGGCCGGGTTCGTCGAGGCCGTTGGCTTGGATCGACTTGCGGAGGCGACCTCGAACGCCGAGCGTGATGGACGGGAGTCGCTGGCCGAACGGGGCGAGGACGCGCTCGAAGCGTATCGGCGATTCCAAGCGGTCGCCGCCGCCGGCGAGGGGAGGGACCACTTTCACCCCGGTCCCGGAACCACTAAAGCCGGCAGCGGCCAAGGGGCGAATCAATGACACGGGTGATCCACACCGGCGACACCCACATCGGGTATCAGCAGTACCATTCGCCGGTGCGACGGCAGGACTTCCTGGACGCCTTCGAGTCGGTGATCCGGGACGCGATCGATGACGACGTCGACGCCGTCGTGCACGCCGGCGACCTCTTTCACGACCGGCGACCCGACCTTCCGGACCTGCTTGGTACCATCTCGGCGCTTCGTCGGCTCGAACGCGCAGATGTCCCGTTTTTAGCCGTCGTCGGGAACCACGAATCCACCCGGGACGGGCAGTGGCTCGACCTCTTCGAGCGGTTGGGACTCGCCACGCGTCTCGGGGAGGAGCCGGTCGTCGTCGGTAACACGGCCTTTTACGGGCTCGACCACGTGCCCGTCTCGCGCCGCGACGAGTTGGAGTACGCCTACGAACCGCACGACGCCGAGTATGCCGCCCTCGTCGCACACGGCCTCTTCGAGCCCTTCGCGCACGCGGACTGGGACACCGAGACGGTACTGACCCGGAGCACCGTCGCCTTCGACGCGCTCCTGCTCGGGGACAACCACAAACCGGACCGGGCGAAGGTCGCCGGGACGTGGGTTACCTATCCCGGATCGACCGAGCGTGCGAGCGCGAGCGAACGCGAGGGACGCGGATACAACCTCGTGACGTTCGGCGGCAACGAAGCCGGCGACGAGGAGCGCGTCGACATCCGGCGACGGGCGCTTGAAACCCGCGAATTCGTGTTCATCACCGTCGAACTTCACGAAGGAGAAGGTGAATCACGTGCGCGCGATGAGGTGCGAGCGCACGACCTGACTGACGCGGTCGCGCTCGTCGAGATCGTCGGCGACGGCGAAACGGTCACGCCCGCGGCCATCGAGGAGGTCGCCGAGGACGAGGGTGCGCTCATCGCCCGCGTCACCGATCGCCGGGACATAGATACCGAAAGCGAGTTCGACGTGAGTTTTGCGGACCCGGAAGCCGCCGTCCGGGAACGGATCGACTCGATGGGGCTCTCCGAAGCCGCCCGGAGCATCGATGAGACGGTTCGAGACGCGGCCGTCGCCGACAGCAACGTCCGTCCGGCCGTCAACGACCGGATCGCGGAACTGATCGATGACCCCGGTGCGTTCACGCCAGCGGTCGACGAGGACGAAACGGCCGGTGACGGCGAGACGGAGCGAGAGGACGAGGCGGAGCGGCAAGATGAGACGGAGCGAGAGGACGAGGCGGAGCGGCAAGATGAGACGGAGCGAGAGGAAGAGGCGGAGCGGGAGGACGAGACGGAGCGAGAGGACGAGACGGAGCGAGAGGACGAGACGGACGGCGACCTGGGCGACAGGGAGAGCGACCACGGAGGGGAACCGACCCCCCGCGACCAGCAGGTCTCGATGGAGGACTATCTATGAGGTTCGACCGCATCCGGCTGGTGAACTTCAAGCCCTATGGCGACGCCGACCTCCGGTTCACTGACGGCGTGACCGTCATCCACGGGCTCAACGGAAGCGGGAAGTCCTCGTTGCTTGAAGCGTGTTTTTTCGCACTCTATGGCTCGTCAGCGCTCGATGGGACCCTCGATGACGTCATCACGAACGGCGAGGAGGAGACGGCGGTCGACCTCTGGTTTACCCACGACGGGACTGCCTACCACATCGAACGACGGTTGAAACAGTACGACGGGCGGGTCGCACACGACTGTACGCTGGAAACCGTTGGAAGCGGCGACGGCGACACCGCCGCCCTCCGTGACGGCGCACGGGAGGTACGGGCGTTCGTGACCGAGTTGCTTCGGATGGATGCGGAGGCGTTCGTCAACTGCGCATACGTTCGACAGGGCGAGGTGAACGCGCTCATCAACGCGACCGCGGCACAGCGACAGGACATCATCGATGACCTGCTTCAACTCGGCACGCTGGAGGAGTATCGCGATCGCGCGGGAGAAGCGAGACTCGGCGTTGAGGACGTGTTGAACGCGAAGCAGGCCGTCCTCGATGAGAAGGAGCGACAGATAGCTGAACGGGAGGAACGGGACCTCCACGGGAAGCTGAACGGCTTGGAGAGCGATCTCGCGGAGGTCGAGTCGACGATCGAGCGCTATGAAACACAGAAGCGGAAGGCCGAGCGGACGCGGGAGGAGGCGGCGGCGACGCTCGCCGAGTCGGAGCAGAACCGCGAGGAGCTCGCGACGGTTGAGGCCGACATCGAGGAGATAACCGAGCGGATCCGGGAGGCGGAGCGTGAGCGCGATGAGCTCCGCACGAAGATCCGGGAGGCGCGTGAGCGGATCGAGGATCGGCGCTCCAGCATCGACGAGCCGATGGCGGACGCGGGGGTTGAGGCCGCAACGATGGAAGCGGTCGCGGCACGTCGAGAGGAACTCGATGCGGCGGAGGCAGACCTCCGTGAGGAGTTGAGCGACGTTCGTGTACGGGCGGAGGGGCTGCGGAACCAGGCGACGAACCTCGCCGCGAAAGCCGACGACCTGGACGGCACGGCCGAACAGGCGGCCGAGCGTGCGAAGCGGTTGGAATCGGAGGCCGAGACGGCGGAAGCGGCCGTCGAGGAGGGAGAATCCAGCATCGAGGAACTACAAGAGGAGGCCGCGGACCTCACGGAGCGCTTCGACGGAATCGATCTCGATCGTGGTGAGGCCGCGGACCGATACGAACGGCTCAGCGAGGACCGGATGGAAGCACGCGAGCGGATCGCGGAGCTGGAAGCCGAACGCAAGAACGCGAAGGAGCGGGTTCACGAGGTGAAGGCGCTACTCGATGCCGGGAAGTGTCCGGAATGTGGACAGTCAGTCGAGGGATCACCGCATGCACACGGTATCGAGGAGGACGAAGAACGCGTCGTGACGCTGGAGGCCGAGTTGTCCGACGCACGGGAGGAAGCGACGGCGATCGGGGAGCGGATCGAAACCGTTCGTGAACTCGTCGAGGCCGAAAAACGGCTCGCTGAGGTCGAAAGCCGCATCGAGACGATCGAATCACGGATGGCCGAAAAACGTGGGCTTGCGGAAAAAAAGCGTGCGGCAGCCGAAGAGGAGCGGGCGGACGCACAGGAGGCGGCCGAGCGTGCCGAAGAGACCCGCGAGGTGGCGCGTAAAAAGCGCGAGGAGGCGAGGGACGCCGCGGAGGAGGAACGATCAATAACGGAGCGGCTCGCGGATCTCGAGACGGTTCAGGGGCATGTCGATGCGGTTGAGACGGCGATCACGGCAATCGCCGACGCCGAGGAACGGATAGAGCGGTTACGGGAGCGGCGGGAGAGCGTTCGGGAACTCAACGATGAACGACGCGAGCGGCTCGCCGACCGCCGTGAGCGACGGGATGAGCTTCGCGAAGCGGTCGATGAGGAGGCAGTAAAGCGGGCAGAACGGGAGAAGCGGAAAGCCGAGGAGTATCTCGAGAAGGTCGAATCCGCGTTGGCGGTACGTGAGACGCGTCGGACCGAGTTACAAAACGCCATCGGAAGCGTTACCGGTGAGATCGAGGCGCTCGAAAGCCTTCGTTCGGAGCGTGAAGCGCTGTCTGAGACGGTCGAACGGCTCGAATCGCTCCATGGGGAAGCCACGGACTTGGAAGCCGCCTATGGCGACCTGCGAGCGGAGCTTCGCCAACGTAACGTCGCCGAGTTGGAGCGGATGCTCAACGAGACGTTCGAGCTCGTCTACGGCAACGACGCCTACTCACACATCGAATTGGACGGCGAGTATGCGCTTACAGTCTATCAAAAGGACGGCGAGGCGCTCGATCCCGAACAGCTCTCCGGGGGAGAGCGGGCGTTGTTCAACCTCTCGTTACGCTGTGCGATCTATCGGTTGCTCGTCGAGGGGATCGACGGGGCAGCCCCAACGCCGCCGCTCATCCTCGACGAGCCCACGGTCTTTCTCGACGCCGGCCACGTCTCCCGACTCGTCGACCTCGTGGAGGAGATGCGTGGGTTCGGCGTCCGACAGATAATCATCGTCAGCCACGACGACGAGTTGGTTGGTGCGGCCGACGAACTCGTCGTGGTCGATAAGGACCCACGGACCAACCGATCGACAGTCCGTCGTGAGGAGGTCGGACAGCCGGGGATCGCCGCGATGGTCGAGCGGTAGGTGAGGGGAGGGTGAGCGGTTGTGAGTGACATCCGGCTCACCGATACGCGTCGTACTCCTCGCCGTATAGGATGAAGTAGCCGACCCCGAGGAGGCCGATCGCGCTGGCCAGTCCGAACGCGACGGTCGGGCTGCCGGCGTAAGCGACCGAGCTTCCGGGGATCGAGAATCCGCCGTAGATCAGCCCGCCGAGCGCGGCACTGGGGATGACGATGGCGTTCCGAACGAGGTAGTACGAGCCCGAGACACGACCGCCGGTGTCGCGCTCGGCGGGACCGACGATCAGCGCTTTATGTGCGGGAAGGCCGGCAAAGCGGAGCCCCGAGAACGCAAAGAGCGCGATCACGAGCGGCGCGGTGGCCGCCGTATCGGCCGGGACGCTGATGAGCAGGATGGGGAAAGCGGCGTAGACGAAAAAGCCGGACGCGACGACCGGCTTGAGCCCGACGCGTTCGGCGATCCGGGCGGCGGGGGGCATCGTCACGAGCGCGACGAGCATCTCGATGGCGAGGAGGACGCCGAAGAGCACGGCCGGNGAGAGCGAAATCGGNCCGACGTCGAGGCTCACCGCGAGGTACTGGGTGATCACNATGACGAAGAAGACGTAGACCATCCCGTTCGCGAAGCGGACGAGCGTGTCNGCGACGAGCAGCGGCCGAAGCTCCGAGGGGAGGTTCCGGAGGTCCTCCGTGACCTCGTGAACTCCCTCGAACGTCTTGCCGAGGGAGTCCTCGCTCGCATCGTAGAGGACGTGCTGGGCGGCCGTGGCGATGAGCCCGGCGAGGAGGCCGATCGCGATGATATACTGGAATCCGACGGTGAAATCGGCCACAACGTAGAGCACCCCGGCGGCGATCAGCGGGCCGACGAGAAACGCGGTCCGGCGGAAGACCTCCGTGCTCGCGAAGCCACGAGCGAGTCGGTGGGGCGGGACCGATTGTTTGACGATCGCGAACGTCGCGCCTAAGCCGAAGGACTTCCACGCCTGCGCCAGAAAGAGGCCAACGAAGATCCAGATCCACGGTTCGAGGACGACCCCGGCGACCACGATCGTCCCCAGCGCGGGGGCGACGAGCCAAACGGCGAACCCGAGCGTGGAGAGGAGCCCGAAGAGCGTGAGCGCGATCCGCGAGCCGATCCGGTCGGAGAGCCGACCGCCGGGGTACGGATAGACCGCCCCGATGACGTTGCCGACGGTTCCGAACAGGCCGATGACGAACGCGCTCGCGCCGAGCGCGGCCATGTACTCGGGGATATACCGGTTCGTCATCTGAAAGCCGAGGCTGAACGCGAACATCGCGAGCGACAACACGAGCACGTCGCGTTCCAGCGAGAGGAACTGCCGGAACGGATCGAGGAGGTCGACGTCGTCCCCGTCGGTCATTACGAACGGATCAGACTGAATGCGTATAAACCCCGGTCGAAGCCACCGTCGCCATCGCCCCCCGTCGGGCGGGACGAGCCGGGTCCCGAACGACGGGACACGTTTCAAGCGATCGACGCCGGTGGTGGGCCGCGGCGGCGGCCGGTTTTCAGGATCGGTAACCGGAGCGGTGCCATTATGCGAACTGCGCGAAAACAGTGGACGTAGGCGGTAAACAGCGGCGAGTGAAGGTTTATTTCAGTTCGTATAAATTTAGAACAGTAGCTCAGTATCAGTTCCCATAAACCTGGGTCTTAATATCACGCGATATCCTCTGTAATATGCACGAAAGTGTTGCAAACTACGTTGCAGAGCACCCAAAGATGGCCGGCGTCCTGTTCACCGCACTCCTGCTGTTGACGCAGGC
>SL_5KL_010_SEDDRAFT_10000637_pt1 | contig 22452 bp, 21 predicted proteins | sample SodLakKL_010_SED_FD_9118 | JGI IMG/M metagenome (IMG submission 9118) | reverse complement strand
GACAAAAAGACAAAAAGACAAAAAGACAAAAAGACAAAAAGACAAAAAGACAAAAAGACAAAAAGACAAAAAGACAAAAGGACAAAAGGTCGAAATGTCGCAATGTCGAAATGGCAAAATGTCGAAATGTCGCAATGCTGAAACGACGAAACGTCAAAACGTTGACACCTTAAAAGCCGGAGGGCAAAAAGCCTGATCCTGGCGGTTTTTTATCAAATATAAGAAATCTTTGATTTCTTTGCAGCCCCGCTGCCGGGTTTTGAGCTGCAAACACAGCCCTGTTGCCTGGTTTTGAGCTGCAAACACAGCCCTGTTGCCTGGTTTTGCACTGTAAATACCGTCGTGCTGCCGGGTTTTGAGCTGCGAATACAGCCCTGCCTCCGGGTTTCAGGCTATGGATGCACGGGAGGTAAAGGGTTTCAGATGGCCGGTGCCTGTTACCGGTGTTTCAGGATTGATTTTATGTTACCTTTGCCGCGGCGGTAGCGACCAACAGCCTGTTGACAGGCCCGGGCCGCGGGTTTGCGGCCAATAGTCAGTCGCTTGACACATTTTTGACACATAAACCTGCGAACACACCGACATGAACACTATGCAACAGGATTTCAAACCCCGCGGCATTCACTGGCTTGCATTGGCACTGCTGGTGTTGGTATGGGGCAGTTCATTTATCCTGATAAAGAGAGGGTTGGATGCATTCAGCAGTTTTGAGGTCGGCGCCCTTCGCATTGCCATTTCTTTCCTGGTACTATCTCCGTTGTTGATATGGCATCTGAAAAAGGTTCCCCGGAAAAAACTCATGTATTTTCTCCTGGCAGGCATTATTGGCAACGGCCTTCCACCTTTTTTGTTTGCCATAGCTCAAACCGTGATAGACAGTTATATGGCCGGCGTTCTGAACTCGCTTACGCCTTTGTTTACGCTTGTTTTGGGTGTTTTGTTCTTTGGGATACGTACCCGGTGGATCAATGTGTTGGGCGTTATACTGGGCCTGGGAGGTGCCATCGGTTTGCTTACGGTTGCCAACGGAGGTGAGCTTAACAACATGTGGTACGGTATGCTCGCCATAGCAGCGGCGGTCTGCTATGCTACCAACATGAACCTGATCAAGCAATACCTGTCCGGGTTCAGCGCTCTTACCATCACATCCGTAGCTTTTATGTTTATCGGCATTCCCTCGCTGATCTATCTTTTTGCGGGAAGCGACATGATCCATGTGCTGACATACGATCCCCGGGGATGGCAAAGCCTGGGATATATCGCCATCCTGGCGGTGGTCGGAACCGCCCTGGCCATGATCATTCATAATTGGCTCATCAGGCAAACCTCAGCTTTGTTTACCTCAACCGTTACCTACCTGATGCCTGTGGTTTCTATTATGTGGGGCGTGGCCGACGGCGAAGTCTTCCTGCTGGTTTCCCTGCTCTGGATAGCCCTCATTTTGCTTGGGGTATATCTGGCCAACAAAAGAAGAAACAAAGGCGAAGCGATGGAAAAGAGCTGAGGTTGAAGACATAAAATTTATTTATTGAAGCCTTGTAGCTTCATAATTTTTATTTATCTTTGCACCCCAATTATTCGATTGAACCATTTAATTCATTATAAGAAATGTACGCAATTGTTGAAATAGGTGGCCAGCAGTTTAAGGTGCAGAAAGAAGACAAGCTTTTTGTGAACCTGCTGGAAAACGAGGCGGGCAGTGATCTGGAATTTGACAAGGTAATGTTGCTTGCCGATGGCGACAACATCCAGGTGGGCATGCCTGTAGTTGAAGGCGCCAGGGTGAAGGCAAAAATACTTGACCATGTGAAAGCCGACAAGGTGTTGGTTTTTAAGAAGAAGCGCAGAAAAGGCTATCAGAAGCTTAACGGTCATCGCCAACCCATGACCCAGATACAGATCGAAGAAATTACCGTCTGAGAGGCTTTATTGGTAACAGCAAAAATTTAGAACTATGGCACATAAGAAAGGAGTGGGTAGCTCACGTAACGGTCGCGAATCGCAAAGCAAGAGGCTGGGCGTTAAAATCTTTGGCGGCTCTGTGGCTACTGCAGGAAACATAATTGTAAGACAACGCGGCACCCGCCATTTTCCCGGTAAAAATGTTGGCATGGGCAAAGATCATACGCTCTTTGCACTTGTCGACGGCAAGGTGGTATTTACAAAAAAAGCAGGCAACAAATCACACGTTTCTGTTGAACCTATGGTGGAAACGGTGGCTGAACCCAAAGCCGCTCCGGTAAAAGAAAAAGCTGCACCACAAGCTGTTGAAACGGATACCGCGGTTGCCGAGGCTCCGGCAGAGGAAACGGCAAAGGCCGAGACCAAAAAGGCCCCTGCTAAAAAAGCCGAAGCTAAAAAAGAAGAGCCTGCCAGGGCTGAGACCAAAAAGGCCCCTGCCAAGAAGGCCGAAGCTAAAAAAGAGGAGCCTGCAAAGGCCGAGGCCAAAAAGGCCCCTGCCAAGAAGGCCGAAGCTAAAAAAGAAGAGCCTGTTAAGGCCGAGGCCAAAAAGGCCCCTGCCAAAAAAGCCGAAGCTAAAAAAGAGGAACCTGCCAAGGCTGAGGCCAAAAAGGCCCCTGCCAAAAAAGCCGAAGCTAAAAAAGAAGAGCCTGCCAAAGCTGAGGCCAAAAAGGAGGACACAGCGAAAGCTGCCGCAAAGAAAACGGAAGCTGCTAAATCAGACGCTGATACCGGTATAGAAGCCAAATCAGAGAAGAAAGATTCGGGCAGCACCGAAAAAGATACAAAGGCCGAATAGCTCAGGACAATAAGTTCCCGTCCGGACGGGATATATCAATAAAAACATAAATCCTGCCCCGGCAGGATTTTTTTTATGCCTCTATTCTTTCTACTTTTGACGTTTCGATCTTTTGAAAACCTAAAACAATACCATGATTGATATACAGCGCATTCGTGACAACAGCCAGGAAGTGATCAGGCGTTACAAGGTGAGAAACTTTGAGGCCGGCGAACTGGTGAACCGGATCAAAGAGCTGGATGCCCGCAGGCGGCAGTACCAGCAAGAACTTGACAGCACGCTGGCCGACTCAAAGGCCATTGCACGCAGGATTGGCGAACTGTTTAAAGCCGGGAAAGGGGAGGAGACTGCGTTGTGGAAAGAAAAATCTGCAACGCTCAAACAGCAGGCCAAAAAGCTACAGGATGACCTTGATGCTGCTGCCGGTGAGCTTCACGAGCTTATGACAAACCTGCCAATGCTTCCCCACGAATCTGTGCCGGCAGGCGACTCCGAAGCAGACAATGAGATTGTTCGCGAAGAGGGCAATATCCCTGTGTTGCACGAAAATGCTAAATCTCACTGGGACCTCGCGACAGAGCTTGACATAATTGATTTTGCCGCCGGCACCCGGGTGACAGGATCGGGGTTCCCTGTATACAAAGGCAGGGGTGCTGCCCTGCAACGGGCGCTTGTCGGTTTTTTCCTGGAAGAAGCCCTCGAGGCAGGGTACACCGAGTACCAGCCTCCACTGCTTGTAAATGCTGATTCTGCCTACGGCACCGGGCAACTCCCGGATAAAGACGGACAAATGTATCATGTGGCTTCCGATGACCTTTATCTGATCCCCACCTCAGAGGTCCCCGTTACCAATATTTTTCGCGACCGGATCCTCAATGAGGCAGACCTGCCGGTAAAATGTACGGCCTATTCGGTTTGCTTCAGAAGAGAGGCGGGTTCTTATGGAAAAGATGTCCGCGGACTTAACAGGCTGCATCAGTTCGACAAGGTTGAAATTGTTCAGATCGCACATCCGGAAAAAAGCTATGAAGTCCTGGAAGAAATGGTTGGATATGTAGCCGTACTCTTGCGAAAACTGGAGCTGCCGTTCCGGGTTGCCAGGCTTTGCGGTGGCGACCTGGGCTTTGCCTCGGCCTTAACCTATGACATGGAGGTCTTTTCAGCCGGCCAGAACCGATGGCTGGAAGTGAGTTCGATCTCGAACTTTGAGACCTACCAGGCTCAGCGGCTGAAATTGCGTTTCAGGCCGTCAGAAGGCAAAAACCGCCTTGCACATACCCTGAACGGGAGTGCCCTGGCGCTGCCGAGAGTGATGGCCGCCCTGCTTGAGAACAACCAAACCCCTGACGGGGTTAAAATCCCACGGGTGCTGCATAAATTCACAGGCTTCGAAACGCTGTAAGCCACACCTATCTTTTTTGGAGACAGGAAAACAATTGCGGCACAGTTTTCGTTGGCATAATACACAGGAATAACGGTCGTGACTTAGAAATAACGATCGTATAAAAACGTGACACACCCATGACATTCCAGAATACAGTATCCCTTTTTTGCCTGATCCTTGCCTCAAACTTGCTTCTGGCCTCAGGAAGCACTGATGAACGTCTTGCCAACCAGTATTTCAGGGATGGCCAGTATGAGCAGGCCGTAGTTCTGTATGAGTCGGTTTTTGAAGAGAACCCCACCCCGGTCGTCTATAACAATTATCTTGAAAGCCTGTTCGCTCTTGAGGAGTTCAGGCGTGCCCAGCGGCTGGTAGAGGGGCAGATCGACAAACATCCCGGTGAGGTCAGGTACCAGGTAGACCTGGCATGGGTGCACCATCGTGCCGATAATACCAGGCGTGCCCGAAGGCTTATGGAGGGGTTGATCGAAAATCTCCCGGCCGACCGGGATGCGGTTGTAGACCTGGCAATGGCATTTGAGACCCGTGGCTTTACCGACAGGGCCCTGGAAACCTATAAGGAGGGGCGGCGGCTGCTGGGCGATACGCATCCCATGCATCTGCGCCTGGCAGAGATATACGATAAAAAAGGCCGGCATCGCTCCATGATGCAGGAATACCTTGATTATATCAATGAATATCCCAATGAGATGGACAGGGTCCGCGGCATCATTCAGGATGCCATTGCCCACGACCCCGGCTTTGAACGAAACGATGCGCTTCGCGCGGAACTGCTCTCACGCACACAGAGCGATCCCGACCATATCATCTATTCGGAAATGTTGCTTTGGTTATCTATTCAGCAACAAGACTTCAATCTTGCATTGCGTCAGGCCAGGGCCCTCGACAGGCGGCTCAGGCAGGGAGGAAAGCCCGTGCTGGAGGTGGCGGAGCTTAGTGCCGGCAACAGGAATTACGACGTTGCTGCCCGCGCCTACCGTCACCTGCTCGACCTGGGAGAAGAGAGTGACCTCTACCTCGACGCACTCGTCGGCTACCTGAATGTACGCTTCCTTTCCATCGTTGACGAGTACGAATATGACAAGGCAGACCTTTTGGATATAGAAGAAGAGTACCACGAGGCTATAAACGACCTGGGTATCAATGCACGGACAGTAAGCCTTGTACGCAACCTTGCCAACCTTCAGGCCTTCTACCTTGACAATTCAGCAGAAGCCATCGAGCTGCTCCATGCGACACTCGAGTTGCCAAACATCTCGAATCGTGTCAAAGGGGAATGCAAGATAGAGCTGGCCGATATACTTTTGCATACCGGCGAAGTCTGGGACGCAACCTTGCTTTACTCACGTGTGGACCGTATGTTCAGGGATGATCCGCTGGCACATGAAGCAAAATATAAAAATGCACGCCTGACCTATTTTATTGGTGAGTTTGACTGGTCAAAAGCACAGCTCGACATCCTGAAAGCAGGCACTTCACGGCTGATCGCCAATGATGCCATGAGGCTGTCGCTGAGGATACAGGACAACCTGGGTATTAACGGAGACCCAAAGCCGCTGAAAATGTTTGCCCGCGCAGAACAACATATTTTTATGAACCACTTTGACAGGGCACTTCAAACCCTTGACAGCATAGCGGAGATGTTTCCAAATCATCAGATCAACGACGACGTGCTTTTTGCACGTGCTGAAATCATGCGAAAAAGAGGCCGTTATGAAGCCGCAGACAGCCTGCTGGCCCTGGTGACTGAGCGCTACCCGGATGGACTTCTTGCTGATGAGGCGCTTTTTCAAAGGGCAGAACTCCATCATTACCTTTTTGAACACGACGACAAAGCGATGTCGTTATACCAGCAAATTATGTCAGAATACCCGGGCAGCCTCCATACCATAACTGCCCGAAACCGCTTCAGACAACTGCGTGGAGACGTGATAAACTAAAAACCCCATAACCCTGTGCCATCAAACGTAAGGCCCAAAAAGGCCCTTGGGCAACACTTCCTTGCTGATGCCAACATCGCTGCCAAGGTGGCGTCATGCCTTGCCAGCGACAAAGACCGCAAATATATTCTCGAAATAGGCCCCGGGACAGGTATGCTGACCCGCTTTCTTATTGAGAGGTTTCCGGATGCATGGTACGGGATGGAAATAGACCGGGAATCTGTGCTTTTTCTGAAAACCCGGTTCCCCGGCCATACCGGCCGCATCTTCGAAGGTGACTTTTTAAAACTGGATCCGGATACGCTTTTTGGCGATCACGAATTTACTGTGGTTGGAAATTTTCCGTATAATATTTCCAGCCAGATCCTTTTCAAGGTGTTGTCTTTTCGCAAAAGGGTCCCGGAGCTCGCCGGGATGTTTCAGAAAGAGGTCGCCGAAAGAGTGGTCTCCAAACCCGGAAGTAAGGTATATGGCATTCTGAGTGTGCTGTGCCAGGCTTTTTACGAGGTAAGTATATGCTTTCATATCCCCCCGCACGTTTTTGTGCCTGCGCCTAAGGTGATGTCTTCTGTGGTGAAAATGACAAGGAAAGAACAATATACACTTGCGTGTGACGAAAGACTGTTTTTTACAGTTGTCAAAACGGCTTTTAACCAACGGCGCAAAACGCTGAGGAATTCTCTGAAATCCCTGGGTCTGCAATGGGATAAGCTCCCGTCCGGCCTTGCCGGTGAAAGGCCGGAACGCCTCACAGTGAGTGATTTTGAACAAATTACCCTGGCAGTGCCGTCGTCCTGACAACACTCCGGTTGCGGCAAACACCCTTCAAAAACATGTGTTTTCGCAGCATGGAAGCGTAAGGCGCCGTTTTTCCTTTTGCCGCTTTCAATTCACGGCAAAAGAATGTATTTTTGTTTGGAACACGAACCTGAATTATTAATGCAGGCAAAAGCCCGTGATATAATGAATACAAAAAAGCTGAAAACATTTGAATACGCCGGGAAAGTTCAGCCTGGCACCAGCCAGCCTGAGGGTTTGTACAGGCAGGAAGCCTTCGACACCCCCCTGGGATATGCTATTGTGATGGTCCACAGCGACGGAAGTGCTGAAAAAGAGGAAGAGATGGTTGCTGTTGTAACCGACCGCATACGGTATTACCTGGAGCACGCAGATGAAGACGCTATCCATGAACTGCCCGGCAACGCCTTGTTATACAGCAGCAGTTACCTGTATCAGCACGGCAGGCGGAAAGGTTTTGAGATTGCCGGGAAGATCAGCGGGCTGTGCCTGCTGTTCCATCAGGAAAAATTGTATTATTCCTGGATCGGAGATCAGATATGCATGTCGCTTTGGGATGGCAAAAGGCTTCATACTCTTGTGGGAAGTGCTGGTGTGAATACCGGTGATGACATACCGGATGGTGTTCCCGGGGCCTTTATGGGGGAACGTCCGGACCTAAGGCCGGAAACGGTTTCTGAACCGCTTACACCCCTCTCTGGCGACGTTTTGCTGATGGGGTCGGGCTCTTTTTGCCACGCGCACGTGAAGAAAGAGGTTAAAAAGATATTGCAGGATTCCATGCCCCTTCAGACAAAGCTTCTGCGCATCATAGGCCAAAGTGGCAGGGACACTTCCCCGGAAAGCATTTCGGTGATGCTGGTCTCTTTTTATCATGTAAAAAACGAAGGCAGGTCGTTTATACCGGGAAAATCCAAAGAACCTGTATCTTCGCCTGGCCCTTCCCTGGACACGTTACGCATGAATATATCAAAAAAGAAAGCCGGAACCCAAAGCTCAAACATTCTGAAATATGTGATGATCGCACTTTTAGGGGTTATTGCAGGCTACATGGTATACGACCTCTTTATTTATGACCCCAAACCTGCCATCCGTATCCCTCCGCCTTCTCCTGCTGCCTTGCAGGATACGGTGGTAAGCTATCCTGAAGGGGAACCTCCCGCCGAATATGATGAGCCTCCGGCCATGCCAGATGATGTGGTTTACACCGTGAGAGGTGGCGATACATGGGGCAGGATTTACCGGCAATATGGGGTGTGCTCCTGGTTTATCATTAACCACCCGCGAAATACGGGGCGATTTGGGCGCGATGGCGGCCTCATAGCCGGCCAGCAGCTCAGAATCCCTGTCAGATATTCCGGAGACCCTGAGTATAACCCCTATTATTATAAAGAATTTACCACGGATATCGTAGGGGGACGGTGCGAAAATGCAGGCCAGGAGCTGCTCGACCGGTTTCACGAAAAATATGAATCCCGTTAGCACGTGCCTATGAGAAAATCTGGGGATGTTTTGTTTCTTGACCCGGCGCATCACCTGCTGTTTGATGAGCTGGAAGCTATGGGCTACCGTTGTCTTTACGAGCCGGAGATTGACAGGGAAGAGCTGCTCAGGAGAATGCCCGCCCTTACCGGTATTATCGTCCGCAGCCGGCTGAAAATTGACGAAGGGTTGCTGGCATCAGGCCACAAGCTGCGCTTCGTCGGACGAGTCGGCAGCGGGCTGGAAAACATAGATGTGCAGTATGCGGAAAGCAAGGGGATAACATGCCTGAACTCACCTGAAGGCAACCGCCAGGCAGTGGGTGAGCATGCGGTTGGGCTGTTGCTTTCCATAGCAAATAACATCTGCGTTGCCGACAAAGAAGTGCGCCAGGGCATCTGGAGGCGTGAAGAAAACCGCGGTTTTGAGCTGTCGGGGAAAACGGCGGGCATTATAGGCTATGGCAACACCGGCAGCGCCTTTGCAGAATGCCTCAGAGGCTTCGGCATGCGAATTCTGGCTTATGATAAATACAGGAAAGGTTTTGGAACCGACCGGGTGAGGGAGTCGGGGATGAAAGAGATTTACAACGAATGCGATATTTTAAGCCTGCATGTGCCCCTTACGGAAGAGACGATGCACCTGGTGAACCGGCAATACATTTCGCGTTTTAAGAAAAGGATCGTGCTTATCAATACAGCCCGCGGGGCCGTGGTAAACACCTCCGATCTTACGGAAGCACTCAGGAACAAAAAGGTGCTGGGCGCCGGCCTCGATGTGCTGGAGTACGAGCATCTTTCTTTTGAAAAACTGGATACGGAGGTGTTACCTGGTGTATTTCAGTCCCTGGCAACGCTGCCCAACGTGGTCCTTACGCCTCATGTGGCGGGATGGACAAAGGAGTCAAAAGAAAAGCTCGCCACTGTGCTGGCAGATAAGATCCGTGCCATTACCCCTTAACAGGCCTTACTACAAGCTGCAGGGTAGTACGGTTTTTCTGCTCCATTACGATCTCTTTGGAACTGATCAGCCTGTCCATGCACGCCCTGGTGTAATGACGCACAGTGATCAACTCAAGGTCTTCGTTATATTTTACCGTAAACATCTTTTGCAGATCGTGCAACAGAGCAGGAGTTTTGGTTTTGTCTTTGTCAAAACAGGCGCTGAAGCTGATGGCCGAGTTTTGCATCAGGTTCATTCGTACCCCATGCTTTGCAAAATCAGCAAAAACACGTGAAAGGTTCTCTTCTGCAATAAAACTGAAATCTTTTGGGAACAAAGAGACCAGCACCTGGTTGTATTTAAAAATATATGAGGGTATCAGGTTGTCACCTTCTTCGTTGTTGTTAATAATGGAACCGGGCATTTCCGGTTGATGGAAGGATTTGACCCTCAGGGGGATGTTTTTGTGCAGGAGGGGTTTAAGGGTTTTTGGGTGTATGACGGTAGCCCCGTAATAGGCCAGCTCAATAGCCTCCTGGTAGCTTATATTGGGAAGCAGAACGGCATTATTCATGATCTTGGGATCTGCATTGAGAAGCCCGGGTACATCTTTCCAGATGACAACCTCTTTGGCTTGCAGTGCATAGGCAATAATGGCAGCTGTAAAGTCTGAGCCCTCCCGCCCAAGCGTTGTGGTGAACCCCTGCTGCGTACCGCCGATGAAACCCTGTGTGATTACGAGCGGCGGAAGGTTTTCCCCGGGATCTTTATCAAGGGAGAGTGCCATTTGCTCCTGGATGGCCTGGCTGCTCATGATCCAGTCAACACGGGCATCCCTGAAATTCGCATCCGTAATAATAAGTTTCCGGGCAGGGACCAGGCGGTTGGCCAATCCAATCCCGTTTAAATAAATGCTCAGGATCTGCGTGGAAACCGTCTCCCCGGTCGACACAATGCGATCGTACTCATAATTGTAATTCTCTCCGTGAACCTCGGTGATGTAGTAGTAAAGCTGGTAAAAGGATTGTTCAAGCACCTGGTACACGTGATGCCCCGGATCAGGAAACAACCCCCTGGCAACTTCAAAATGCATTGCTTTGATTGCGAGGTACTTTTCGATCATTTCATCCTTTTGCCCTCCCATAAACAAGGCACAAAGTTCTTCGAGGGCATTTGTGGTTTTCCCCATGGCAGACAGGACCACCACCAATGGATCGGTCCCATGATGATCGCGAATGATGCGCGCCACATTCCTTACCGATTCAGGATTTCTTACCGATGCACCTCCAAATTTGAATACCCGCATTGTTCCGGAGCTTTGAACCACTTCAGACAGCAAATTTAGTCAATTTGGCCGGAAACGCTAACATTCTGCTAATAAGGTTGTAAAAGGCAGGGCCTGGATGCAATGAATCGTTGCGGGAAACAAAAAAGCCCCGGCAGGACAATGCCGGGGCTCCAAATAATCGGGAGTATATATAGATGAAATTTTTGACAGGCTATTGGCTCTCTTTCAGGGTCTCCATAAGTTTCTTACGGGTAAAGAAGATCCTGCTTTTCACTGTTCCAATTGACAGATTGAGCTTTTCAGCGATCTCTTTGTATTTATAGCCCTGGTTGTACATCTCAAAAGGCGTACGTTGCTCTTCGCTGATAGCACCAATGGCTTTTTGGATCTCTTTCACCGAGTAATTGCTGTCGGGCAATCCAAGGCCGCTTTCCTTCGGCAAATTCAGGTAGTACAGGTCGTCTGTCTTATCCAGGATAGTGTTGCTGCGAACACTCTGGCGGTAGTTGTTTATGAAGGTGTTTTTCATGATCGTGAAAGTCCATGCCTTAAGGTTGGTATTGTCTGTGAACTTTTCACGATTTGTAAGTGCCTTCAGAAAGGTTTCCTGCACAAGGTCCTGCGCATCTTCGTAGTTTGATGTGAGGGTGTACGCAAAGTATTTCAGGTTGTTTTGCAGCCCCATTAATTTGTGGTTAAATTCCATTGCTGTCATGACGGTTGTTTTTTTAAGTGTTTAAATATCTAATAACAAAATTAAACAAAATATTTAAACTTGCAAGCGCTTTAATAAATTTTAACAAAATAAATTGAGCAATATTGACGATTCATGCCCTTAAAACTCACGTTTGCATGGTAAAATTAAGCAATAAAATGCTGCAATCAAAATAGCTTGTGTTTAATTATTGTTAAAAATAATGACGGCATCTATAATGGGTTATGTTTTTAAAACAAAGCCCAAAACTATTCCACTTAAAACGAAATTCGGGAAAGGTGTGCCTTATTCAGAGGAGAGAAGCAAGCGTAAAAACGTAGCTGGTTACAATGATTGCCAAAACAATAATTGCGAAGATCTTTAGAAATTTTGCCGGTACCATAGATGGTTTCAGCAGCCGTATTACGGAGAAAAGGATCAGGAAAAGGGAAGGTACCAGGGCAGGGAACATTTTCAGGCTGGCGAGAAGCTGGCCCTGGGTAAGCAGTACAAACGCCCGCTGGAAACCACACACCGGGCAGGGTATACCAAAAAACACCTGTGAATTACAGGGAAACAGAAAATGATCCAGCAATATCATATATATTAATACACCGGTGCAGGAAGTGTCTCCCTGCACCGGCACAACAGGTTACACGGTTACTTTGGTAAATTGGTGCTGAATACAAAAGCATTACAGCAAGAAGACAGCTACAGCGATGAGAAAAAGTCAGACCATGGTGAAATGTAACTGTCGATGATTATCCACATATAGATCCAGTATATCAGGTAAATTACTCCCAATACAACACCAATTATTGAAAGAATAAAACCGGCATTCAGGGTTCCGTAACCTTCGTACTTTTCCGGTTCGCTATGGTACATGGATCTTCCTTTACCTGACAAGGCCAGTCCGATGATACCCAGGATCAGGCCAACAAAAAAACAGGAAAAAACGATGGAACAGATACCAAGGACCAGGACGGCCGTTGCGTTGGGTAATGGATACTTTTCGTGCGTGTTCATGGTTTCGTGGTTTTGGTTAGTGAATGATACGAGTTGGATGATTCAGCTTACGGCTTTATCCCTTCAAATATATGAATTAATTAAAAAAACCAAAACATTTGTATAAATAAAATAGCACGAAAGGAGTTTTTATGTGAGCCGCATAAGGTTATAATGTCCCGGGGGCAGAGGCAGCTGGAAATAATGAGGGACGGCCGGGGTTAATCCGGATCAGAGGCCTTGAATAAGCTTTTTGAACTCTTCGGCATTGCCGGCGGGGATCACATTTTTCGGGAAGGATATGTTACCTTTTTGCAGTTGCAGGCCGCTTACCACAATTTTTTTGTCGGGGAATGAGTTTGCCAGTTTGTTGAGATAGCCGGGGATCTCGTTCTCGTGCAGGGCAGCTATAAAGTAGGTGAACAGATAGTCGGTTTTACGTATTTTTGCCACCTCTGTGAGGTCATCAAACGGAACCGACTGGCCGAGGTATATTACCCTGAAACCGTTTTTTTTGAGCAGGAAATAATAAAACAGAAGCCCCAGTTCGTGCANTTCATTCTCGGGCAAAAACAGGAGNAAGGTCCTGGCATCGGGNGAGGATGGCTTAGGCTGNCCNTCGATGGCAATGATCAGTTTCTGACGGATCAGNTTGGTGATGAAATGTTCCTGCGCNGGATTGATNGTACCGATAAGCCATAACATACCCACTTTTTCCATAAAAGGGTAGAGAACCTGGGTAACACANCCTTCAAAACCAAGCTGGAGAATGGCCGTATTAAGAATTTTCTCAAAGGCATCTTCGTTGAGCTCAATCATCGCTACCACAAGGTTGTTGATTGTGGTCTCATGATCCCCCTTGGTGCCCGATATTTCCATCACCTTGTCGTGAATTTCCTCATCCTTCATCCTGGCAATGGCAGATATCTTAAAACCATGACGGTTAAGCGTGCTTATGTTGAGCAGTTTTTTGAGGTCACAATTGTGATAATACCTGATGTTTGTATCGGTCCGCTTGGGCTCAATGATATTGTAACGCTTCTCCCACATCCTGATGGTATGGGCTTTAATGCCGCTAAGCTTTTCAAGATCATTAATGGAATAGCGTGTCATGGTAATTATAATTTTATACATCTAACGAATATTTATATAAAAAGTTCACCTTTTGCAGAATAAAAAAAAATACTTATATTGTCATGCTAAATCGAAGGTGTGCCAACAGATTATCTTCAGGCATACAATCTGCACCTTCCGTATTTCGTTTATTCTATGTAAAGCAACAACCTCATAAAACACATCATTTATGGAGCTTAACACCTTAGAAGTCACAGAGCAGCCAGAGGGTTTCCGGTTTACCAGTATTCGTGACCTGGTAAACCAAACCCTGAACGAAAATTTCACAGAATCTTCCGGCACCGAAGGGATAGCATCCGGTTTTAAAAAACTTGATCAGGTCCTGGGTGGATTCAGGAAAGGGAAGATGTATACAATTGCGGTGAAACCAGGAATGGGGAAAACCGCTTTTTTGTTGTCACTCGCCAACAATATGGCTGTTAAAAACAATCTTTCTGTAGCCATATTTTCCTCAGAGCGCTCGAACATAAAAATGACACGGCGCCTTATCGAAAGCGAAACCGGTATGTCGGTCGACAAGCTTACCTCAGGCATGCTGAAACCCAGTGAAAAGGATCATATGTTGTCTTTGCTGAGCAATATTGCCAATGCAAACATTTTTATCGACGACACACAGGGTTTAAGTGTGGGGACTTTTGCCAAAAACCTTATGCATTTATGCAGGCAACAGAAACCGGATCTTGTAATCGTTGATTACCTGGAGCTGCTGGATGCCGGGAAGGACGATGAGGAGCTGCCGCTGCGCTACGCCCGGGTGATGGAAAACTTCAGGGCTATCGCTGCCAGGCTCGAAGTGCCTGTCCTGATGTTCTCTCAATCGGTAGTACATACCAACGGGTATCTTTCGAAAGAAAGACCTGCTTTAAAAATTCTTCCTGACTTTTTAAAGGAACATTCGGATGTGCTTATGCTGCTGCACCGGAAATATGCCTATGCCGCCTCCGGTCAAACTCCCCAGGACAGTCTTGTCGATCTCATTGTTACCTTTAAGGACCAGTTTGATAAAGAACAGGTTGTTCCCTTGCAGTTCATCGAAAGTACAGCCAAGTTCACTGACCCCATCTAAGGAAACCAGGCCTCTCCGGAGTGCTGCCCTCATCAGTTTAAAATCCTGAAGGCATCACAAAAAGAAGCCATCCTGAGAGAATAGTATATGTATGTGAATCCAGATTTTGATTATGGCTATTATCAATGAAAATGAATTACGCCAGGATGCCATCCTGAATGTGGCAAAAAAAATGATACTGGCTGCACGAACAGCACCCAAAGCAAAAGGGCTCAGCACCCTTTCCATGTCGATCCTGACCGGATCGGATATTCAGGCATTGGCAAAAACCATGAAGCAGATCGGCGAAAAAGAAGATAATCCCATTTTTTTGAGGGACGCTGAAAACGTACTGAATTCAGCCCGGGTGGTAGTGCTTATGGGTACACACATTCAATCATTAGGCCTTAAAACCTGCGGCCTTTGCGGTTTTGCCGACTGTGCCAGCAAAGACAGGGAACCGGATATACCCTGTGCATTCAACACAGGTGACCTGGGAATCGCCATTGGATCAGCAGCCAGTGCAGCCATGGACGAACGGGTTGACAACCGCATCATGTATACCATCGGGGTGGCTGCCCAAAAAATGGGCCTGCTGGGCAAAGAAGTGAAGATCATCTATGGGTTTCCTTTAAGCGCCTCTTCCAAAAACCCGTTTTTTGACAGGAAGAAAAAGACAGGATAAACAAAGGATCCCGGCCGTTTGCCAGGGTGGCTCTGCCAGCATATACACTTCCTCTTAAACAAATAACTACTTACGCTTGTTTCTTTTCACAACGCATGAGACACGGCATAGAAGGCCGCTATGCGCTCATTTGCGGATAATGCCTGCATTATCCAATCATCCTTACATCAAAAATCAAGAAACCATGAAAAGAAACAGAGAGCTGGTAACTTTTGGCGGCAGCCCTGTAACCCTTATGGGCAAACAAGTGAAAGAGGGGCACCCCGTCAAAAATTTCCTGGCATTGACAAATGATCTCAAGCCTTTTTCTTTAAGCGATTACCAGGGCAAAGTAAGAATACTATCATCGGTACCCAGTATTGACATGGATGTTTGTGCTCAGCAGGCAAGGCGCTTTAATATGGAAGCGTCCAGCCTGGATGACGTTCAGATCATTAACATATCCTGCGACCTGCCTTTTGCCCTCAAGCGATTCTGTGCTGCCGAGGGTGTCGAAAACCTGGTGACCGTTAGCGACAGCAGGGACAGGGATTTTGGGATCAAATACGGTCTGCTCATCGAGGAGTTTGGGATCCTGACGCGGGCAGTTATTGTTATTGACAAGGACGACACCGTGCGCTATATTGAGATCGTTAACGAAGCTTCGGGGCATCCCGATTATGATAAGGCCCTCGGGGCGGCAAAGAAACTGGTATAAGCTGCTGTTCCTCCCCGGCAAGAGGGCAGAAGGCTTGTTGATTTCCGGCAATTGGCAATTGGCGGTCCGGTAACTGAGGACCGGACTTTGCCGGCCACCGTTCCCTTCCTGAAACCGTCAGAGGGAAGCGCAGTACCTGGGCCGGGTGCCGAAAAATAAACACAAAAAAAAGAGGCCGTCTCAAGTTTTTTAGCCTCTAAGAATTGAGTTTTTGAAAAACTTTTCGGTTAGCAGCACGAATAAAAAGAGGGTGTCTCTGACTTTTGAGACACCCTCTTTCCTTTTACATGTCAGAACATGTTGAAGTCTCACAGAGTTTCTGCTTATTTGACTTCTTCGAAATCGACATCAGTCACATCGTCGTCATCGTCTTTCTTGTCCGACGACTTTTCTTCCTGTGCTTGCTGGCCCTGATCACCGCCGGGCTGTTCCTGCTGTTCACCTTGCGTGTTTTGGTACATCTCGGTGCTGGCGGCCTGCCAGGCGTTGTTTAATGTGGCCATGGCCGTGTCGATAGCTGCCAGGTCCTTGTTTTTGTGTGCTTCCTTGAGCTCAGCAAGTGCTTTTTCGATAGGTTCCTTTTTATCTGCAGGCAACTTGTCGCCAAACTCCTTGATTTGTTTTTCAGTTTGGAAAATAAGGCTGTCTGCGGAGTTTAACTTATCGATCTCCTCCTTCATTTTCTGGTCGCTTTCGGCGTGTGCCTTTGCTTCATCTTTCATCTTGCTGATCTCTTCTTCACTCAGACCTGAGGAGGCTTCTATACGGATGTTCTGCGACTTGCCTGACGCTTTGTCCTTGGCTGATACGTTAAGGATCCCGTTGGCATCGATGTCGAAAGTAACTTCGATTTGCGGAATACCGCGCGGCGCCGGCGGGATACCATCCAGGTGGAAACGTCCGATCGTCCGGTTGTCCTTGGCCATGGGGCGTTCTCCCTGCAGCACGTGAATTTCAACAGAGGTTTGGTTGTCGGCAGCTGTCGAGAAGGTCTCCTGTTTCTTTGTCGGGATGGTGGTGTTTGCCTCGATGAGTTTTGTCATCACTCCGCCAAGTGTTTCAATACCAAGAGACAGCGGTGTGACATCAAGAAGCAATACGTCTTTTACCTCACCCGTAAGGACACCACCCTGAATAGCTGCACCGATTGCCACTACCTCGTCTGGGTTTACGCCTTTTGAGGGCTTTTTCCCGAAAAACTTTTCCACGACATTCTGGATAGCAGGTATACGTGTTGAGCCGCCCACCAGGATCACCTCGTCGATATCGGAAGACTGAAATCCGGCTTCTTTAAGAGCAACCTTGCAGGGCTCAAGTGTAGCCTGGATCAGCTTGTCGCTGAGTTTTTCAAAGTGGCTGCGTGTCAGTGTGCGCACCAGGTGTTTTGGGATCCCGTCGACAGGCATGATATAAGGCAGGTTGATCTCAGTGGATGTTGCACTGGAAAGCTCGATCTTTGCTTTCTCTGCAGCTTCCTTCAGCCTCTGCAGTGCCATGGGATCCTTCCGCAGGTCAATGCCTTCATCTTTTTTGAACTCTTCTGCCAGCCAGTTGATGATCACATCATCGAAATCGTCGCCGCCGAGGTGTGTGTCGCCGTTTGTCGACTTGACCTCAAAAACGCCGTCGCCCAGTTCGAGGATGGAGATATCAAAGGTGCCTCCGCCGAGGTCGAAAACCGCAATGCGTATGTCTTTGTCCTTTTTGTCGAGGCCATAGGCCAGCGATGCGGCGGTAGGTTCATTGATGATCCGGCGGACGTTAAGTCCGGCGACCTCACCCGCTTCCTTTGTTGCCTGGCGCTGTGAGTCGTTAAAATATGCCGGAACGGTAATAACGGCGTCTGTTACTTCCTGGCCGAGGTGATCTTCTGCGGTCTTTTTCATTTTCTGAAGCACCATGGCAGAGATCTCCTGCGGCGTGTACATCCGGTCGTCGATCTTCACACGTGTTGTGTTGTTGTCGCCCTTTTCAATTTTGTAAGAAACCCTGTCGCGCTCCCTGGAGGCAGCATCATAAGGCATGCCCATCAATCGCTTGATGGAATAGATAGTCTTTTCCGGATTGATGATCGCCTGACGCTTGGCAGGGTCCCCAACCTTACGTTCACCGTTTTCGGTGAAAGCAACAATTGACGGTGTTGTGCGACGCCCCTCGCTATTGGGGATCACCACCGGTTCGTTGCCCTCCATTACCGAAACGCATGAGTTGGTCGTACCTAAGTCAATACCAATAATTTTACCCATTGTGTATGTGTTTTTGTGATTTTTCAAATGTATTTCCGTCATCAATCCTTTCAATGATTATGCCAATACGCCTGACAGGCCATATTTTGAAATAATGGCACTTGATTGTGCCGTGAAAGGGTGTGATATGTCAGATAAATGACAAAAAGGCAGGATATTAAAACCGGGCAATGAGTTTCAGGTTGATGAGCCTTGAGGTGAGATAATTCGGGATGGCAAAAAGTTGGTTTTCGACATCCTTGATCCAGGAATATGAGATGGTGTTGTTGATCTCCAGGAGGTTAAACACTTCTGCCGTTAGCCACATGCTGTTAAAATGACGGAACGGGCTTCCCTCTGAGAAGGAGGTATCTTCCCCGATAAGCTGTTTGGAGAAGCCGATGTCGACACGCTGGTAGGATGGCATACGGCCGTATGTTACGTTCAGGTCGTCTCTTGGCGGCCAGAAAGGAAGTCCGGTACTGTAAAAGTACCCGAGCTGGACCTGGTAACTGGGGTTGCGGGGAAGGAAATCCTGGAAAAACATGCTGAAATGCAGTCGCTGATCGGTGGGACGCGGGATATACCCGGCATCGGTCTTATCGCCTTTTTCGTTGAAGGTATAGGCGCCTTCAATCCTTTCGCGGGCCTGCATGAAAGAAAGAGACATCCAGGAGTCGATACCGGGGACGAATTCACCATGTACCTTCATGTCAATGCCGGTGGCGTATCCTTCTGAAATGTTGTCAGCATAGTATCTGATGCGTACGTTGTCGAGCTGGTAGGGGATGATATCGTTAAGGAATTTATAGTATACTTCGGTGGTATACTGGAAGGGCCTTTCCCATGCGGTAAACTGGTAGGAGGATCCCAGCACGAGATGAATGGCTTCCTGTGCACGGATGTCCTGGTTGAGTTGGCCTCTCAGGTTTCTTAGCTCGCGATAGAACGGGGGCTGGTGGAAATAGCCTGCGGAGGCTCTGAATGTCCACTGATCTGCCCGGTTTGGGTTATAGAGCAGGGTGGAGCGCGGGCTTATAACCCATTGTTCGTTAAAGTCCCAGTAGTTGGCCCTAAGCCCTGCCGTGAAGGAAAACCGGCCGTGCCCGCGTTCAAAGTCCCAGGTGTTCTGGATGTAGCCTGATAGCCGGTTGCTCTGCAACTGTATCCTCGTATTCAGGGTGTCCTGCAACAGGACGGCATCTGATGGCTGCTGCGGGAGGGAGTAGCCAGCCGAATCGATCATGTTCCACTCGTTCAGCCTGTCATAAATATCTTCGTGCTGAAACTTCAGCCCCCAGCGCAGCTCCTGGTCGTTGACTTTCCAAAGTCCTTTTGTTTCGGCGTTCCAAACGATGGCATTCAGATAGTTGCGGGCGTGGTTAAGAAAGGTCCCCACGCCAAGGGCTTCCCCGGTGGGCTGGCCAAAATCGTCCTGCCCCATATCTGTTTCTACCCGTTGCAACCAGTATTGCCCGATGATGTCAAAATTTTCTCTTTCGTCCGACTGGAATATGCTGCTTATCAGCTGCAGCGAAAAATCGTCGTGCGGCTGGTATTCGAGTGACAAAGCTCCTGTTGCGGTGGTAAAGCGGTTGGTTTCACGGCCGTCAAAGAATACGGTGAACTCCCTGACGTCGGTGATGGTGCCAAACCGTGTCCGTTGCACGTCGGGTTCGAAGTTGTAGAGGTTGTCGTTGAAATTGCCCAGGAAGCTCAGTTGCCATTCGTCTGAGATTTCGTACCTGAGCATGGTCTGGATGTCGGAAAACGAGGGGCTGTAATCGCCCTGGGTGTCGAGTGTGCCCAGGAGATATTGGTTTGATTTGTACCGGACTCCCAGGAGGTAGGAAAAGCGTTCGTTCCCGGATATCCCTTCCAGGTGCAGGGATCCTTCCAGGAGGCTCAGCGAAAAAGACCCTGCAAATTCCCTGGGGCGCTTATAGCGGATGTCGAGCACAGAGGCCATCTTGTCGCCGTATTGGGCATTAAAGCCCCCGGCAGAGAAGCTTATCGAAGAAACCATGTCGGGGTTCAGGAAGCTCAGTCCTTCCTGCTGGCCGGAGCGTACCAGAAACGGGCGGTATATCTCAATGCCGTTTACATACACCAGGTTCTCGTCGTAGCTGCCTCCTCTTACCGAGTATTGTGCCGACAACTCAGATGCTGTGGCAACACCGGGCAGGGTTTGTATCAGCCGTTCTATGCTGGCGCTTGGGCCGGGCAGCGATGCTGTCAGCCTGGGGTCGATGCGCGTCACGTCTGTGCCCCGGATCTGGCGGTCTCTTACCTCTACGTCGGGGAGGGCCGTTACCAGAGGTTCAAGGGTTATTTCCAGCTCTTTTGTTTCGCCGGGGGCCACTTCAATCTCAATCTCTTTTTTGTTGTATCCGAGATGCGAAACGATCAGGGTAAGTCTTTGGCCGGCGGGAACGCTGAGCCGGAAAAAACCTTCGGCATCCGTCGTGGTGCCAATCTGCACTTCTTTAAAGGCAACGTTGACAAACTGCACCGGATCGCCGGCACTATCCTTTAGATAGCCTTCTAGGGTGGCGTCCCGGGCCAGTGTCTGCAAACAAAACAGCAGAAGGGGAATGAATAAAAAACGAAGCGTAACTTTCACTGGTCTACTTATTCTGTAAGGTATATCCCATCGCAGCCATATAAGCAAGCTGCCTCTGTACAGGATGGAACAGCGGGCTTTCCATGATCACATGCCGCGGCAAACGAATCTATAGATAATAACAATACACAAGGCGTTTTATTGTCTGCTGGATTAATTGTCGCGCCGGAATCTGCCCTCGCGCCAGGCTTCGATAAACTCAGCCCAGGCGAAAGGGTTAAACAGTCTTATGGGTGGCGATTGACCTGCATAATACATCCTGTCGGCATGCTGCTGGACGTGGGCCTTAAAGTTCATGCTTCCATCCATAGGCATGTTCTCAAAGCGTTCGCGCATCTCCGCCCGGGCGAGGTTGCGCATGGCACGGTCATAATCGTCGGATGGAATATCGCTGTGTATAAATGCGTGTCTGAACTGTTCTCTTGTAGGCCAGGGATAAACCACGGTTTCAGGCAAATGTATGGTGTCACGTGTCATAAGCTGCACAGCCGAATAGCGCCGTTGTGTCAGCGTGTCGGGAACGGCATAATACACCTTGTTATACCCTGTCGACGAAAAACGAAGGGTGTCGGTGTCGTATACGGGAATGGAAAAAAAGCCGTAATGGTCGGTAGTTGTTCCCCGGGTGGTGTTTTTTACCCACACAGAAGCATAGGGAAGCGGTTTCAGGCTGTCGCCGGTAAGCAATAAGCCGGTGAACTGGATTACTCTGCGCGCCGGACGGTTTTGCCCTGAACTCTGCTCTGCAGCCACAAAGCTCACAAGCAGGGCGAAAACACAAAGTGCAACCAACCTGTACAATCCTGATTTCATGCTGAAAACCTTTATCATAGCATAAAGGTAAAAAGAATCACCTAATATGGAAAATATCAGCCCCTGGTATCAACCCCTCTTATCATTCTTTAACATATCATACATCATGCCACAATTGTCCTGAAAAAGAAAAAGCTGTTGCAAACGTGGTGCAACAGCTTTCTTTCTCAATACCAGTAATATCTATTTAATGAATCCCTTTTCCCGGGCTTCTTTTAAACAGGCATATATCCCTTTTTTGTTGATGTAACGTATCCCCTTGGTCGACACTTTCAACGTGACCCAGCGGTTTTCTTCAGGAACAAAAAACTTTTTGGTCTGGATGTTGGGATAGAACCAACGATTTGTCTTTATGTTCGAGTGCGACACGCGATGTCCTGTGATCGGTCTCTTCCCTGTTATCTGGCAAATACGTGACATTGTATGATTGTTTTTTCGATTATTGAATAAACGTTTTCAAAAGGAGTGCAAATTACGGTATTTTTTTTCTTATACACAAGTCTTTTTTATCAAAACATATATTCTTTTTATATTGTCAGTGAAAATGATTATTTTCGATAAGACATTGAAGGGCTTCCGGTTTTGCTCTCTCACTGCCTTCTGATTGCTGTACTTATGAATTATTATGACATCCTGGGTGTTGAACGGAATGCCGATGAAGAGCGCATAAAGCGCGCTTTCCGCAACCGTGCCAAGCAGCTGCATCCGGATGTGAACAGGGCAGCCCGGGCTAAGCGCGATTTTCAGCTGGTCAATGAGGCGTACCAGGTGTTGAGTGATGCCGAAAAAAGGCGTATTTATGATTTGCGCATCGCCAGGGGGACGCATGGCCAGCGTGTCTACTACCAGCCGGGATATACTGCCCGCCGCCAGGGTGCCGCTTCTGCTGCCGGAAGGCCCTATTACGGCAGCTNTCAG
>SL_5KL_010_SEDDRAFT_10000636_pt1 | contig 22453 bp, 21 predicted proteins | sample SodLakKL_010_SED_FD_9118 | JGI IMG/M metagenome (IMG submission 9118) | reverse complement strand
TTCGCTCCCCTGGGTAGACCCAGCTCCACCAGGGCGCTGGAAAAACGGTTAACCAGGCTTTCCAATTCCTGAAAAGTTATTTTTCGACCCATAAAGGAAAGGGCGATATGCTCAGGCTGCCTGGACACAGTTTGTTTAAAATAACCGCTCAGGGCTTGATCTGCCGGAGCAAGATCCTTCGGCACCCCTGGCTCATAGGATTTTAACCAGGGGTTTCCCCGGGAAGGATTCTCTCTATTTGCTGACATTGCCTGTGCCCCCTCAATTTTTCTTATATAATTCTCTATATTTTCTGTAATTCCTTTATAATGATTTGAAGGGGCTTCCTTTTCTTGGATTTTGCTTCAACGGGTCAGATTTGTATGTGAAAATATTACTTTTTGAATACATGTTGACATCTTGTCAAGTTTAGATTATCATATTGCAATAATCCTTATAGTATTAATATTATATCCAAGGGAGGTGCGAAAAATGTCAGAACCAGGCATGGAGGAATATAAATGCCCTGTTTGCGGAATAAGCTTCTACCTGCAACAGCAAGGAGTTAAGATTTACCTTTGTGATGAAGAGCAGATCTGTTATCCGCCGGACGACAAGTATACAGATAAAAACCCGGAATGCAAGATCTATTATTTCTGCTCCGAAGTATGTGCGGAAGAAAAGTTAAACTCAATATCTGTCTGCAAGCCCAGGTCCAGCTGGCAAAAGTATATGTCCAAAATAAATACTGTCAGCAAAGAAACTGGTATTGCCGGAGCCCGGGTTCATAACCTGGATAAAAAATAACTCGTTTTGAACTTCTATTTTCGAGGTGCTCACAGGCCCATCTCTTACCCACGGTGTTGAGCGCCTCCTCTACCAGCCAGGCTTGTGAAATATTGACCAGATAAAAATTCAAATCGAATCCAGCTGCTAAATTGAATCATGAATTTTTAGCAAATACTTATTTCTACGATTAAAAACGGATATTTCTTGCCTGTAAATGATAATTTAATATAGAATAGAATTGTTGTTATCTAGATTATTAAGGCATTTAAAAACAGGGGTGCTATAAGTTGCCAGTAGTTGTGGAAGCTCAAAACCTGCAGAAAAACTACAATGGTTTTCCGGCGGTAGCCGGAATTGATTTTAAGATCCAGAAAGGACAATGTTTTGGCATTTTAGGCCCAAACGGAGCCGGGAAAACCACCGTGGTAGCCATGATCTATTGCTTTCACCCCGTATCGGGTGGAAAATTAACTGTGCTTGGCAATGACATCAATGACGACCCCAGGGCTATCAAGAAAAGGCTCGGAGTAGTCCCCCAGGAAAACAATCTGGACTTAGAACTTAGTGTCCGTGAAAATTTACTCATTTACGCCGGTTATTACGGCATCAAAAGAGAGGTTGCCGAAAAAAAAGCCGAGGAACTTCTTTACTTTTTTGGCCTTTCGGCCAAGGCGGGACAGGAGGTTGATAAAATATCGGGGGGGATGAAACGCAGGCTAACCATCGCCCGGGGTTTGATCCACACTCCCGACCTGCTGATATTAGACGAACCGACCACCGGCCTTGATCCGCAGAGCAGGCGCCTGATCTGGGAACATCTTCGCAGGCTTAAAAAAAACGGCTTAACCCTGATCCTGACCACCCACTACCTGGAAGAAGCCAGCCAGCTCTGTGATGATTTAATTATCATGGATAAGGGGGTAATCCTGGACGAAGGAAAGCCCGTTGACCTGATTAATAAGCAGGTTGGGACCAAGGTAATAGAAGTAGATATCGAACCAAACCGGAGAAATAGCCTGATCAATTCAGTGAAAAATTTAATCAGAGGTTACCAGCTGGCCGATGCCACTATATATTTGTTCATACCCGAAGATGAAACCGAAGTAATGAAGTTTTTAAATGCCAGCGATTACGCCAATACCTACCAGGTCCGACCGGCAAACCTGGAAGATGTTTTTTTAAAATTAACCGGCAGAGGATTAAGCTACGAGGATGATACAGGTCATGAAAGCACAAGCTACGCCAAAACTTCGTAAATGGGCCTTATATTACAGCCCTCTAAACCGGTGGGCCCTGAAAGTGTTTGCCCGGAACCTGTTCGTATTCAGGAAAACCTGGACCACCAACCTGGCTTTTAATATTGTGGAGCCACTGCTTTACCTGGCCGCTTTAGGAGCCGGGCTTGGTATGCTGGTAGAAGATGTCGAAGGGATGAGCTACACCCAGTTCATCGCACCCGGTATCGTAGCCACCTCCGCCATGTGGGCTGCGGCGGCAGAATGCTCCTATGATTCATTTGTGCGGATGTACTACCAGAAAATATACCATGCCATTGTGGCAACCCCCATTAATCTCCAGGAAGTGGTAGCAGGGGAACTCCTCTACGGTACCTTTAAAAGCGTACTTTCGGGGACTATAATCACGATTGTTATAGCCGCCCTGGGGCTGGTTCCATCACCGTGGGCCCTACTGATCCCGGCCGTGCTGGTACTTAATGGGATGGCTTTTTCCCAGCTGGCCATGATCTGGACCGGAATTGTTCCCAAGATAGACAATTTCGCCTACTTCTTTACCCTGATCATCACGCCCATGTTCCTGTTCTCGGGGGTGTTTTTCCCCATGGACGTGCTGCCCGCGATCCTGCAGCAGCTGGCCTGGCTTTTGCCACTTTATCACATCGTGGCCCTGCTGCGCTCGCTAACCCTGGGAATCGTTAACATTGATCTGGTTTTCCATGTTCTGTGGCTGCTTGTATTTATCCTGATCATATTTCCCCTGCCCCAGTACCTGATGCGCCGCCGCCTGATCAAGTAATTAATCCCTGGGGGGTTGTTTTCCAAAAGGACATACAGCAACGCAGGTAACACATTTCACACTCAATTTTTTGCCACATAAAAAAGCAAGCGGCCAACCGGTACAGTATAATAGTTATAAGGCACAAAACCCGGACCGGTATATGTGCCCGGATAACCTATAACCTGATGCTGCGAGGAGGCTTAACGATGAACGATTTTCGCACCGGTAAAAACGGAGCGCTGGAACTGGACCGCAGTGATCCGCTGGCCCATTTCAGGGAAAGATTTCATCTCCTTTCCGGTAAGATTTATATGGACGGCAACTCTCTGGGTTTGCTATCTAAGGACGGTGAGGAGAGCCTTTTAAGGGTATTGAACCAGTGGAAGCAATGCGGCATTGAGGGATGGCTCGATCAGGACAACCCCTGGTACTACTACGGGGAAAAGCTGGGCGCCATGCAGGCTCCTCTGGTGGGGGCAAAGGAAGATGAGGTAGTAGTCACCGGCTCAACCACAATAAACCTGCACACCCTGGTCGGCACTTTTTATCAACCGAAAGGCCGCAGATCAAAGATCCTGGCCGACAATCTCAACTTCCCTTCAGATATTTATGCCCTGGAAAGTCAGATCAGGCTTAAAAACCTGGACCCGTCAGAAAACCTGCTCCTGGTTAAAAGCCGCGATGGAAGAATGATTGAAGAAAAAGATATCATTGACACCCTAGAAAGAAGATCCGGCGAGATCGCTCTGATTCTCCTGCCCTCGGTCTATTACCGCAGCGGCCAGATCCTGGACATGGAGTTGCTAACTGCAAAAGCTCATCAGCACGACATTCCAATCGGTTTCGACTGCAGCCACTCTATTGGAGCCGTACCCCATTATTTCGACCGCTGGGAGGTTGATTTTGCCCTGTGGTGCAACTACAAGCACATGAATGCCGGACCCGGGTCAACTGCCAGCCTCTATGTAAACCGGAAACAATTCGGTAAATCAGCTGCCCTGGCCGGATGGTGGGGTTACAGGAAAGACAAGCAGTTTGATATGCTTCTAGATTTTGAACAAGCTCCCGGAGCGGGAGGATGGCAGATCAGCTCACCCCAGATCTTGAGTAGCGCCCCCCTTGAAGGTTCCCTGAATATTTTTGCCGAAGCAGGTATTGAAAATGTCCGTGAAAAATCCCTTAAACTAACTTCGTATTTGATTTTTCTCCTTGAGGAAAAGGGCCTGACCCGGTCTCCTTATAACTACCGCATCGGGACTCCAAAAGATCCAAAACGCCGGGGCGGGCATGTGGCCGTCGAGCACAACAGCGCAGCCAGTATTACTAAGGCTTTGAAAAAGCGGGGCATTATTCCCGATTTCCGGCCGCCGGATATAATCCGCCTGGCTCCCATCGCCCTCTATAACTCTTTTCATGAGGTCTGGCAGGTGACAGAGGCCTTAAAGGAAATCATCGACGGCGGGGAACATAAAAACTATCAAAACGTGCGGGACACCATCGCCTGATTCTTGTGGTCATTACCCTATCAGTCGCCACCACCCTTGATGCCGAGGCGTTTTAAACGCTGCTGAAGGTTCTGGCGGGACATGCCCAGGGCATTTGCTGCCCGGGTAATATTCCCGCCGCATTCCTGCATGGTTTCCTGGATAATATTTGTCTCTATCTGCCATAAAAGCTCCTTGAGGTTGCCGGTAGATTTAACTGAGTTCACATAGCGGCTGCTTCTGGCCGAACCTGTTGCATATTTTTGCAGCAGGTGGGGCGGTATATGGCTAAGCTGAATGTTTTCGTCGATTTCATCGGCATAGTTCAGGGCATGTTCTACAGCATGCTGAAGTTCGCGCACATTCCCCGGCCAGTGGTGCCGGCAAAACAGATCCGCTACTTCCGGCGAGATGTCTTTTACGTCCTTGTTCATGACCTTATTAATGTTCTCAATAAAAAACCGGGTCAGGACCGGAATATCAGCCATGCGCTCCCGCAGGGGAGGAATGTTCAGGGTCACAACTGCCAGGCGATAGTATAAATCCTGGCGCAGGTAATTTTTTTTAATTGCCTCCGCGGGATCGATATTTATAGCGCTAATAATCCTCGGGTTTACACTGATATCGTTTTTTCCGCCCAACCGGCGAATCGTTTTTGATTCCAGGACTCTCAGCAGCTTGCTTTGCAGGGATATGTCCATAGCGCTAATTTCGTCCAGGAACAGGGTTCCTTGATCGGCTTCCTCAAACAAACCCACCTTATCTTCCGCACCCGTAAAAGCTCCCTTTTGTGTTCCGAACAGCACGCTTTCCAACAGGGTTGCCGGTATGGCAGCACAGTTAACGGCTACAAAGGGGCCGCGAAACTGCAGGCTGCAATTATGGATACTTTGGGCAAAAAGTTCTTTGCCGGTCCCGGTTTCCCCATAAATGAGCAGGGGTGACATGTTCACGGCAATTTTCCGGGCAAACTGGATTGCTTTCTCAATAGCAGGGCTGATTCCGACAATGTCCTGGAAACTGAACCGGGTCCCGTTTTTGGACGCGCTCTTAAAAAGCTGCTTTTGAAGATTGATAATTGTGTTCACCAGTTGTTTATTACTGGTTATATCAGTATTGATGGAAACAGCGCCAATCAAGCGGTTCCCGGCAAATACTGGGAAGGTATTGGTGATAATATCAATTTTTGAGCCCTTTTTGGTCAGGTAATTATTATGGTGGTTCCTAATCGGTTCCCTTGTTTTTAAAGCTTTTAGAAGAATGCTGCTTTCATCATTCAGCTGGTAAGTCTCCATGATGTGTTTGCCAACTATGTCTTCTGCCTTCTCTTTTTCGATCCTTTCCGAAGCTTTCGAATAGAAGACGGTTATGCCCCTGTCATCAATAATGTGGATGCCATCCTCGATCATGTGTAATGCAAAGTTCAGCAGCTCTGATTTATGTTCTGCCAAATAAGAATTTTTTTCCGGGTCATAATAGCTATCTACACCCATAAACAGCCCTCTCATCATCTCTGACATAATAATGCAATATTTTATTGCTCCTGCTGTAGTATTCTCTTTATTACCCCCTGTTCCTGCCTATATACCTGTGGCGAAAATAATTTTTCAGGCAATTTTTTCTTGCTCTTTTGATCTGAATTCTGTCATGAACGTCTTGCTATCCGGCTTTTCACCCCTGTTTTTAAACCATTTTTGAGGTAAAGATCAAATATTTCCGCCCTGAAGCTGCTGAAATATGGCACCGCTTTTGCAACTGCCTAGATTAAGTGAAACATTTTACTACGGTAGGGGGTTTTTATAGTGACCGATATGAGCTACCTAAAGGACAAAGCGGTGGCAGTGCTGGGGGCAGGAGCGGTGGGAAAAGCCCAGGCAGCAGATTGCGCCCTGGCGGGATCAAAGGTCTGCTTATGCGACCTGGATCCTTTTTCCAAAAAAACCTTGTTTGGAGTAAAAGATAGGGGGATTAAGTTTTACGGAGACCAGCTTAACCTGCATAGCTTCGAACGTAGCGGGATCGCCCGGATGGAAATGGTAACTGAAAATCCAGCAGAAGCCATTCGGGGTGCGGGCCTAATTGTTGTAGCAACACCGGCCTTCGGGCACCGGGCCTTTTTTGAAGAATTGATTCCCCACCTTGAAGACGACATGGTCATTCACATTTTCCCTGACAATTATGGGTCTTTGCTCCTGCGCAGAATGATGCGCGAAGCTGGCTGCAAGAAGCGCGTTATAGTCGGAGGCTGGTCCAGCGCCCCTTACGGCTGCCGGGTCGACATCAAGGGCGGGGTGATTTTGCCCCGGATCAGGGCTTATTACCGGGCCATCACCCTGCGCGGAGCCGCCATGCCCATGTCAGATCAAGACAAGTTCCTGGAGAGCGCTAAATATCTTGGCTCCATGGATTCGATTACGAGTTGCGGGGGCATAGATCCCGGAGATACGGTTCTTGATATCGGTTTTAGTAACGTCAACCCGGTCCTGCATTGTCCGGGCACAATCCTAGGAGTGGGCGCCATGGAGAACTGGGGGGTCATTTACGGCACAGATAAGTATGATTTTTCGATCTACTCACATGCCTACTGTCCCTCCATAGCCAGGGTTCAGTACTCATTCTACCTGGAACAAAAAGCTATTGCCGGAGCTATCGGCGTGGGCATTCAACACTTTGACCGTGAACAGTTTTTCCACCGGGAAAGCATCCTCGGGGCAGAATACATGGGTCCTGATTATACCATACCCTTCGAGCAGCAAGATTACCTCCAGTATGGAACCGGGCCTCATGACATTAACAATCGCTATATCACAGAAGACATTCCTGTGGGCTGCCATATTTATCACCAGCTGGGGCAAACTTTTGGGGTGCAAACCGCAGTAATCGACTCCATGATTAATTTGGCCAACGCTATGATGGAAACCGATTATTACCAGAGCGGTTACACTCTCGATTACCTTGGAATCGGCGGAATGAACAAAGATACCCTTAATGACTATCTTCGGAATGGAAAATAATGAATAAAAACAATTATAAGAATACAAGGAGGGCTTATAGTGAATTGGGATCAGTGCAGTGCCACCAACAAGATTGATAACGGGTCGATCCAGTTTTCGGTTCTTTCTGAAAGCCAGTGCAGAAGAATCTACTCAGCTGTGCAGGAAGTGTTGGAACGTACCGGAACCAAGGTTTACCACCAGGAAGCCCGGGACCTCTTAAGGCAGGCTGGCTGTCGAATTGAGGAAGAAAGAGTCTGGATCCCTTCTCGCCTGCTAAACAAGGCTATTAATTCAGCTCCTTCCAGGATTACGCTTTCTGATCGCAACGGCCGGCGAAGACTTTTGCTCGAGGGTAACAACTCCTATTTTGGCCCCGGACCAACAACACCATATTTTATTGATCAGGTAACAGGGGAGCGACGCAATGTAACCAAACAAGATGTTCAACACGTAGCCAGCCTGGTAGAATTGCTGCCGGGCATGGATTTCTGTATGTCCCTGGCTACTATATCAGACGTAACCCCTTCTCTGGCCGATGTTCATGAAGTTCAGGCCATGCTGGAAAACACTACCAAGCCGATCGCTACCTGGACTTTTAACGCGAAAAACCTGGCCGCAATTGTTGAAATGAGTGAAATTGTAGCCGGTGGCGCTATAGAATTAAAAAATAACCCGTCATTAGTTTTGTATACCGAACCGGCCACCCCCCTGAAGCATCCCCGCGAAGCGGTTGACAAGCTACTTTTTATGGCGGAAAAAGAGCTGCCGATTATTTATACCCCCGGTGTTCAAGGTAATGCTACCGCGCCCGCCTCGTTAGCCGGTGTCATCGTCATGGCTGCAGCCGACAGCCTGGCCGGCCTGGTTATTCACCAGTTGAAAAACGAAGGAGCTCCTTTTATCGCCGGCGGCGTAGCCAGCAATATGGATATGAGCACCATGATCCACTGCTACGGCTCTTCTCCCGACTTTTGCCTCATGCATGCCGGATTGGCAGAATTTATCCGTTATCTTGGGCTGCCCATGTTCAGCACAGCCGGCTGCAGTGATGCAAAAACTATTGATATGCAGACCGCAATAGAATACGCTATGACCATATACAGCGCTGCTTTAAGCGGGGCCAACCTTATCCATGATGTAGGTTACCTGGAGTCAGGGATGTGCGCTTCACTTGAGGGCCTGGTTCTCGGCGATGAAATTATCAGTTACGTTCGAAAGATCCTGCAGGGAATTCGGGTGGATGATGAAACCCTTGCCGTTGATGTGATCGACAATGTGGGACCCGGCGGCCATTTCCTTGGGGAAACCCACACCTATCAAAATTTCCGGTCCCAGTTCTGGGTACCAAAGCTGTTAAACCGTGAGAAATATTACTCCTGGGAAAGAAACGGCAAAATAACCTATGATCAGCGCTTAACCGAAAGGGTGAACCACCTTCTTGAGCTATACACTCCGGAACCACTTGATAGCCATACTAAAATGGAATTGCAAAGGGTTGTCGATAGTATTGAAGGATTTGCCACGGGAACCGTGGCTTAAAGAGTTAGCGGGGAGCTGGCAAAAGCCACACATGAATGAAATCAACACTTTCCGCCGTTAAAGTTGTTAAGTTGGATAAGAGATAAGCTCATGCAATAAATATTATGAACTAGATCAGGACCAATTAACTAAACTGGAGAGAGTGCCTTGAGTGAATATATCTTAAACTATATAGATGCCCATGTTGGAGGAGAACCTCTGCGCCTGATCTTGCGGGGTCCAATCCTCAAAGGCGCCACTCTGCTGGAAAAGAGATCCAACATGATCAACGATTACGATTACATCCGCACAGCCGTAGTCTTAGAACCGCGGGGCCATGATGACATGTACGGGGCGGTTGTCGTCGACCCCTGTCATCCGGATGCAGATTTAGGCATAGTATTTTTTGATGGTGCCTATTACAATAACATGTGCGGCCACGGAGCCATCGCCATCGCCACCATTGCCGTGGAAACAGGCCTGGTCAGGGCCAGAGAACCTGTAACCGATGTAGTGGTGGAAACAGGCGCGGGCCTGGTTACCGTACAGGTAGAAACAACCGGAACCAAAGCCGGCGAGGCTACCCTGGAAGGAATTCCTTCTTTTTTATACCGGCGGGACATCTCGATTGAACTGGCATACCGCACAGTGATGATCGATATTGGTTTTGGAGGAAACTTTTTTGTCATTGTCGAAATGGACGAGCTGGGATTGACACATTCCAAAAACCATATCCCCGACTTCATCCGATACGGCCTTGCAATCAGGGAAGAAGCAAACAAGACATTAAACATAGAACATCCTGAAAAACCGCATATAAATATCATTGAAGACATTATTTTTGTTAAAGGACCCGACTTCCCCGGAGATACACATAAAAATATTGTTGTTTTGGGTCATGCCATGGTGGATAGATCGCCCTGCGGCACCGGAACCTGTGCCCGAATGGCGTCCCTGCATGCACGGGGACTGCTTAAACCTGGTGATATATTTTATCATCAAAGTATTACCGGAGCTCTGTTTGAAGGCTGCATCAAAGGCCTGACCAGGGTCGGCGACTTTCCTGCTATAATCCCCCAGGTTAAAGGAAAAGCTTATATAACCGGCATGGGCACCCTGATGATCAACCCCGAGGATCCCCTGAAATACGGCTTCACTCTACGCTAAAGAAACAGGGCGGTTTAAGGTCCTCTTTAAACCGCCCAGCCCTAAAACTCCCAACCACGCAACCATAACCATGCAAACCATGAACCATATAAGCCATGGGTCATCACCATGGGGTCACACCATGGGGTCAGGTCTTGAATTATCAGTTTTCTACGGCATACACAAAATGTTGTGTCACAAATTCAAGACCTGATCCCTTACTGCTATACTATAATTCAAAGTATTAATTGTGGAACCAAAACATATAGCTGCAGGTTTCGCATACATAATTATTAGCGTTACGGTTGGCCCAATCAACACCAAAGAAAGTTGCTCCCCTGGTATTCAGTTGAGTTTTACGCTCCCAAAATTTTGTCCCGCTGCAAACAGGACAAACCAGTTTATTACCGGCAACCTGGACCTCTTGGGTCTCCATTCAACAATTCCTCCTTCACATAATCTGTTAGTACTATGGCATTATTATATCTTAAGCGGACAACCCCTTATAGCTACCCGGCTCAATACACTTTATATTTATTTATGTTTATTAGACCAGGCTTTCAATTGTCATACATTCCACGCACTCCCTACCAGAACACACACACTCCCTACTACTTGACGGCAGTAAGGATCAGAGTTATAATTTAAATACCCCCTGGGGTATATACGAGGCCAACCGGTGCTAAGTTAAAACAATTTTTAAAGCACACCCCGGGGGTTTTATTTATGAAATAATAGTTTTAATTTTACAGGGACCACATAAAATAATTGTCCCTCTATGTTGTGGGAGGAGTGTTATTTTGCAGAGCAATCAACAAGCGCCATTCTACATTAAGACCGAGCGATCTTTTTCTCCGGTCAGGACGTATGCCTGGATTTTTACCGTCTTAATTGGTATTGGGGGCCAGTTCGTACCGCTACTTGGGCTACTGGTCCCTTTCATCATGGTAGCCCTGATGGGAACCAGTATCTTTAAAGGTAAGTACTGGTGCGGCAACTTCTGCCCGCACGGCAGTTTTTTTGATAACCTGATCGGCCCGGTCAGCCGCCACACAAAAATCCCGGCCCTCCTTCGCTCCAAGCCAGTCATAGCCGCCGTCCTGGTCTTTTTTATGTTTAACCTCAGCCGTAGATTTATCGAGGTATACGCTACCCTGGGCAGCGGTGAATTCCTGGAACGTCTGGGGCTGGTTTTCGCCACCACCTACTTGATGGTTCTATTAGCCGGGGGCCTTCTGGGAATGGCGATCAATGAACGCACCTGGTGCCAGTTCTGTCCCATGGGCACAATGCAGGTCCTTCTTTACAAGCTGGGAAAAGCGGTGGGACTGGCTAAAAATACTGATGAAAGAGTTACCGTCAGTCATCCCGGACTTTGCCACTCCTGCGGCAAATGCGCCCGGGTTTGCCCAATGCAGCTTTCACCATACCTCCAGTTTTCAGAAAACCAGCAGCAGTTTGATGACGAATCATGCATCCGCTGTCACACCTGTGTCCATAACTGCCCGGCCGGCATCCTGCAGATGGCAAAACCGCATGAAGCTGAAGAAATAAAAAAAGAGGTTTCTTTGGAGGGGTTTGAGCAGGCAAGTTATTATCGCGTCCGGATCAAAGAAATTGCCATCTTGAAAGACGACGTCCGCAGTATCAGTTTTGAGCTGTTAGAACCCGACCGGATGCCCTATGACCCGGGCCAGTTCATCCTGGTTGAAGTAGAGCCTGCCATAAATATGTACCGGGCCTACACCATTTCCGGATCCAACCAGGACAATTCCGAAATCACAGTAACGATCAAAAAGCTGCCCGGCGGCTATGGGACCAACTTAATCTTTGACAATTTCAAAGAAGGTGATACTCTAAACTTGAAAGGGCCGCTGGGCAATGAACTGCGCGTTGATCCAACCGGTAGCGAGCTGCTCTTTATCGCCAACGGAATTGGCATCACTCCTTTCGTAGCAACCGTACAAAGCTTTTTTGAACGCAATGAATATCCTTTCCACAGGAAAGCTACCCTGCTTTACGGGGCCCGCTACGAAGAAGACCTGGTTTACGACGATTACTTTGAAAAAGTGGCGGAAAATAATAATGGCTTTAATTATTACAAGATCCTCTCCCGGCCCAGGACAGAGCGGTATGCAAGGGGATATGTGACTGATATTTTAAATGATCTCCAACCTTCGCCAGAAACCAGGGTTTATATTTGCGGCACTGCCGATATGGCAGGCGGAGTGACCGAAATTTTAACTGCCAGAGGTATTTCTGCAGAAAATATCCATTACGAAAGTTTTATTTAGGAGTGTGCCTAAATGCGAACCAACAATGAAGAAGCCAAAACAAAGGTGGTCAACCGCCTTGCGAGACTGGAGGGGCAGATAAGAGCCGTGCGCGGGATGATCGAAGACGGCAAAGAATGCGAGGACATAGTCACCCAGCTCAGCGCCGTCCACTCAGCGCTCGAAGGGGTAACCAAGCTGATCGTGGCCAACTTCTTTTTGGAATGCCTTTCTGAATCACAGCAAAAAGGCGAAAACCAACAAGAAGCCGTGGACCGTTTTGTCTCTCTGTTACTTAACACCAGGATGTAAAATAACCTTCCAGGTTTGAAAGCAACAATTACTACAGCTGACAGGCGGAACTAAATGCCAACTGTCCCGCTAAGACTGCTTTACAGTAATAGCTATGCCCGTTATATTGAAAATGATTAAAAAGTGAAGTATTTTTGCAACTATATTCAAAATATGATTTAATTATAGTATTCAATATTACTTAAAGGAGGTTATGAGTATGGATAAAAACAGGGGATTTATTATTAAAGTTGTTGTAGCAGCTACCTACCTGATCATGGTCACTGTTAATGCCCTGGCCAATGCAATTCCCATCAATGGAGTGACAACCGGACAGGTGTCCGACTCATTTCCAGATCTCTTTGCCCCGGCAACGATCACCTTCAGTATCTGGGGCCTGATCTACCTGCTTTTAGCCGGTTATGTCCTGTACCAATTCGGCTTTTTCCAGGCAGACCGCGGAGCATCCAGGGACGATCTGTTTCAAAAGATCGGCATCTATTTTGCCATTTCGTCAGTTGCCAACGCCCTGTGGATCATTGCCTGGCATAATTTCGTGATCTGGCTGTCCCTGCTATTAATGATCGTGGTGCTGATCTGCCTGATCCAGATTGCCACTCGTTTAAGCGAAGAAGAGTTCTCGCTTAAAGAAAAAGGCTTCATCAGACTGCCGTTCAGCATCTATTTCGGCTGGATTACTGTAGCCACCATAGCCAACGTGACCACCTTCCTGGTCAGCATCGGCTGGGGCGGTTTCGGTCTTCCCGATCAATTTTGGATGGTTCTCATCTTACTGGTAGGAGCAGCAATCGGCATCGCCAGGATGAGGCGCGATATGGATATCGCCTACGGCCTGGTTATCGTCTGGGCGTACGCCGGAATCTTGATCAAACATATTTCCCCGGTCGAATTTGCCGGTCAGTACCCGGCGGTTATTGCAACGACCATAATCGCCATCATCTTACTGGTCGTTGCCAAGGTGATCCTGTTTTATCCGGGCTTGAAGAAAATTAAAACAGTTTAAGCGTAAAGAAAAGGCGGCAGAAATATCAGTCATTCTACAGAAATAAAGCTGCTGAAGGCAATCCTGGCTTCGTATATTATCATGGCCCTCGGCATAGCCGGCCTAAATTTCGGCTATGCCGGGCAGGCCTCCCCGGCAGCTGCCGAAATAATCAACTGGGTCTGGCATTTTTATGAAAACTGGATCAAGTTCATTTTTATAATCGCCGGGAGCATCCTCACCCTGCGCATTGTGGGCCGTTCTTCAATAACCACCTTGCGGAAACAAAACCTGACCGGTTTTATTGTCTACGCTTTATTGATCCACATCCTGGGACCGCTTGCCCTGGGTAACAGCGAGCTTTATCTTTTTTCCATGCCGCTGCCCTGGAACACAACCCCACTGCAGCTGCTTGACCCCGGCAGCTCATTTTTCGCCGACCGCTTTCCCGTCCTCGGTATGGCCGGCATCACGGCCAGCCTTATAGTTTACATAGTAATTACCTTTGCCGTGCTGGCGGGGACCCTGCTGCTGGGCAGGAGGTGGCAGTGCTCCACCCTGTGCCTGTTTAACGGTTTTGCCTCGGAAGTCTTCGCCCCGGCCTTCCCCCTGGCCGGAAAAAAGAAGCAGGCAGGCAAGCTCACTCTAAAAATGTTTTCATACCTGAGGTGGTTGTTCTTGGCCACCGCTTTATTTTTCACCATCTACTGGCTCCTGCACCTGGGAGGTGCGATACAGGGAGAAGCTGCTGCTCTTTTGAGCGAGGTGGAGGTTTATAAGTATTTAGGCGGTGAACTGCTGGCGGCCATGTTCATGTGGGTGATTTTCACCGGCCGCGGTTATTGTTATTACTGCCCGCTGGGCACCGTGCTGGCATTCTTGAGCAAAGCGGCCGGCCAGAGGATTTCCACTACCGAATCAGAATGCATCGAGTGCGGCAAATGCAACCGGGCCTGCCCCCTGGCCATCGACATAAAAAAAGAGGCTAAAATTAAAGCCCCGGTCACAGATATGCGCTGCGTGGGCTGCGGGCACTGTGTCGATACCTGCCCGACCGAGACCCTTCGCTATACCACCCGCTTTTTAAACTCCAGGGCTGAATAGGCCTCCTGAAATATTGAGCCCTACTAAGCCGGCCGGGCAGCCGCTCGGGGGGTCTCCTGATGGATACACTCTAAGCTTCGCAAAGCTGTGAAGCAGTTTCTGGTTGCAATTATAAAAAAGCCCCGACCCCGTTTGTTGTTTTCGGCAGCAAGGATTTCATTTTTTTTGTTGATCTTCATGATGTTATTTATGAATGTTCCTACCGCCAGTCCCGGTGTCTTATTTGAGCAGGACGGGGCTTTTTTTCCGGTTATACTTTCAATCCGGCACAGAAAACTGTCGACTACCTAACTTATCCTCACTCTATTCCGTATAATGGAATAGAGTATTCTGCTTTATAAATTTTAAATTCGCCTTATTTTTTTATTATCCTTCTTGCCTGAAAAATATTTTTTAAGGTTAAAAACTTAAAGGCCCTGGTTTCCAATTATGAGTTACTGCCGTCAATGGTTTTCCTGATTGTGATTTACAGGAGAAAAGAGGGTGAAAAATAGTCTTTTCTCGAAGCATTAATATACTAAAGAAGAAATTTTTGCAGCCGTTTCCACTACATCATCCTTGACAACCTTTAAACGGTCCAGCGGCATCCTGCTGGTTGGCGCCGTTATGCTCAGTGCAGCTACAACCATTCCTTCCCGGTTGTTGATTGGTACAGCCAGACATCTCAACCCATCCCGGGATTCTTCATCATCCACTGCATAACCAAGCCTGCGCACTTCCTTCAGTTCTGTTAATAATTCACTGATTGTAGTGATAGTTTTATTTGTGCGCGCTGTCATTTCCTCATTGGATAAAATAGCTTTAAGTGTATCTTCCGGTTGATAGGCCAGCAGGCATTTTCCCAGTGAACTGCAATAAGCGGGATAGCGGGCCCCGATGCTGTAAGATGGTCTCAGGACGTGAGGCGAATCTACCTTTGTTAAATAGGCGACGCTTCTACCTTCCAGGCAGCCCAGATTAACAGTTTCACCATGTTTTTCAACCAGGGCTTGCATGTATTGCCTGGCCTCGTCAACCCAGTGAAAGGTGTGGAAATAACTTTGATAAAGGTGGTAGAGGGTTAAGCCAAGACGGTATTTATAGGAGCGGGGGTTCTGCATCAGGTAACCCCGGGCTTCAAGAGTGTTGACCAGCCTCTGCATGGTGCTGACCGGGATACCAGTCGAGGCGCTTAATTCATGAATTCCCTTTTCCAGGTTATTGTCAATAAACTGCTCGAGCACTTGTAAAGTTTTCAGTACTGATTTAAGATGAGCGTCATCGGTCTTTTTTTTGGGCATGGTGCACCTCGTTTTCTTAATGCCAGGCCTTAAAAAACAGACCGCAGCCGGCCGATTGCTTCTTTGCGGTGATTGTAGATATAGAAATCCAGCTGTTTTAAGATCGCCTCTTCTTCCCGGCGATCAATATAGTTTAAACGGCTCAGAATCTCGACGATAACCGGTTCTATCGGTTTTATGACTCCACACTCTATTTTCAGGGCAATACCAATGCCCTCGCCCATAATACTGACACAGTAAACTCCGTCCGCCCCCAGCTTGGCCAGCAGTCGTCCTTCCGTTACTTCCATCAGGATAGTGTCGAGCCGCCCGGTTCCTGCTACATACCAGGGATGACCGGTCATGGCCGCGGTTACTTTTTGCACAGCTTCGGCCCTTTTTAGGTCCTCTACCATAACCGGTTTTGAAAGATGGGCATAAGCCCTGGCCATATTAAAAACAGGCATGTAAAATATGGGAGCGCCGCAACCGTCAACTCCGATCCCGATCTCATCTACTTTTACCCCTGTGATTTCAGCGGCAAGTTTCAGCACTTCCTGCTGGAGGGGATGCTCAATGTCTTCATAACCCTCAGTTCCATAACCTTTTATAGCCGTAATAGCCAGCATACCGCTGTGCTTTCCCGAACAGCAGTTATGAAGCTGGGTCCAGTCTTTATTTTGCTGCAGGAGCTCATTTGCAGTTGGCTTATACATGGGAGGGGCCGGCCCGCAATGCAAATCCGGTTCAACAAAGCCAATCTTATATAAGAGTTTCTTTATGCCTGCTACATGGTCCTTTTCTCCACCATGGGATGCGCACATCAAAGCCAGCTCTTCCTCGCTGATGTTAAAGCGTTCAATTCCTCCTCCCTCGATAAAAGGAAGGACCTGGAAAGGCTTCGCTGACGAACGCCAGAAGGCTTTCTTAAAGCGATCCCCGAGCTCATAGATCACTTCACCATTAAGGTTAACAACAACGACATCGCCCCGGTAAATGTTTTCAACCTGACCGTTCCTTGATGCATGAACCAGCTCTATTGACATCGGCATCTCCCGTCGTGTGTTGTAATTGTTCCCTGCAGAACTCAAGTTTCATGGTCGGGCTCCTGTGCCCATTTGCAGGATATATTAACTATACCACTATCTACAGCTGGTTTACCACTGCTTTTTTACTTTTGCTTGATAAGAGAAGTTTAAGGCCGGGAAGTTGGTGGGGTGTATTTTAAAGGGAATCGGAATTGTTGGTGTACTCTTCCCGGCTATCCTGAAAAGATTATATGCATGCTTGCAGATTAAAAAAACAGGTTGGTTTGAGCAGGCATTTACCTGTTCTAAACACCACTTTATTATAAATACACCCCACAGCTGCTTACGCCGGGGCGGCCTCCGCTCCCGGCATAAGCGCTTTCTAGATGTGGCCCGTATAAGGCCTCTGGGTTGTCGCGTAGTGCAACCACCTGATCATGGTTATAAAATCGAAGACAGGGAGCCCGACAGCCCTTTGGATATAAACGGCATAAGGCGGCATATCGCTGCATTCGAGGAGGATGGCCCCGATATCATTGTTTTCATTTACCAGCTCTACAGCTGCAGAGGTAACCTCTTTTTTAACTTCACTATTGTCAAATGAGCCCCTGCCTTCTAAAATAGCAGAAAAGTGGGGGCCGTGCCTTAGATCTTTAATGACCAGCAATTCAGGATTCTCGATAGAGCAGCTTTCCAGGAGCTGCTCATTAATAGAAGCCTGGTCGGCCGTCAGCACCCCAATTCTCTGATTTGCTTTCAAGGTGGTTTTTATCCAGGAAACCTGCACCAGGCTGGACATACAAACCGGAATTTCAACCGCTTCCGCCACCTGCTTCTGGAAAAAGCCAAAGAAACCGCAGGCCCCGGCAATTGCCCTGATCCCCTCTTTTTCCAGCTCAACTGCCGCTTTAACAATCGGTTCTCCCAGGCTGGGATCACCGCTGAGCAGACCCGGAACATCCAGGTCGGGAACAGCCTTCATTTTGACTGGAAAATCATAGGTGCAGGCATTGACTACATTACCGGGCACCAGCGGATAATAAACATCGTCTATATGCAGAATTCCCACTGAATAACCGGCATAGTTTTGCCCCTTTTTCATGCGGATAATCCTGTCATCATTGCTTTCGGATAAATAACCATATTCTCTTTTTTCGCCGTAAATATTGATTTTCATCACCCCTCAAGTCTTAAACACAAGCCGGTTCCGGGATTAACTCCCCACGTTGAAACCTTTCCAGACACATACAGTCGATATCTATAAAGGGAGTTTCACCGGAAACAACTTCAGCCATAATTTGTCCCACAGCCGGCGCCAGCTGGAAACCGTGGCCGCTCCAGCCGAGATCGAGGTAAAAACCTTCCACTTCGGTTTTACCAACTATGCCCTGTGAATCAGGGGTCATGTCATAAAGCCCCGCCCACTGCCGAATAATGTTGGCCTCACGCAAAGCCGGCCAATGGAAAGTGGTCTTTTTGACAACATCATAGAGAAACTGCCAGCTGGAACGTTCATTAAAATCTTTGACTTCGTGTTCCGGATCGCCCACACCTAGCAACAGGCTTCCATGCGGGGTTTGCTTAAAGTAGGCACCATGGGCAAAAGATATGACCATGATTCCCAAAATCATTTCCAGGGGCTCGGTAACGGCTACCTGGTGTCGTTCGGGTATGACCGGTATGTCCAATCCCACCTGATCGCCGAATTTCTTTGTATGAGCCCCGGCTGCCGCAATCACTACAGAAGTGCTTATTTTTTCATCCCCGGTAGTGACCACCCCGGTGACCCGGTTACCTTCTTTTATAACCCGCTCCACTTCCACCCCGGTGCAGATATCTACACCCAGCCTGGCAGCGGCATCGGCATAAGCCTGGGTAACATGAAAGGGGCTGGCATGTCCGTCCCGACGGTTGAAAGAAGCGCCGGAAAGTCCTTCTAAGTTCAGGCCGGGAACCAGATCCGCCGCCTGTTCAGGAGTGAGGATTTCAGTTAAGTTTTTTGGATCGATTTGTTTCTGCAGGTCCCGGTTACAGGTGAAAAGGTCCAGTTCTTCTTCGCTGTAGGCCAGCATCAGGTAACCCTTTTGCATCAGTTCAATACTGCCGTCGTATTCAAGTTCTTCTTCCAGGCGCTCCATCCGCTTTACACTTTCTTTAGCTAGGCGGATATTGATTTCAGTGCCAAACTGGTGGCGAATCCCGGCCACGCTGCGCCCGGTCGCCCCGCAGGCCAGAGTGCCTTTTTCCAGGAGGACGATATTTTTCCAGCCTTTTTTGGCCATATGATAGGCAATGCTACAACCGTGGACACCGCCTCCTATGATTACCGCATCTGCTTTATTCTTCATCCTGGTCGCCCTCCATCAAAATGCTTTTAGCTTTGATTGGCTTGGTTGGAGGTCTGAAAGTAGTCATCTCCAGCTCGCCAACACTCTTGCCGGATGCCGCCGCCACTTCTTTTAAAAGCAGTTCCCGGCAGGTGCTGCCCTGGCAGGGGCCCATCCCGCAGCGGGTTAATCGCTTGATTTCCTGAGGATTATGGAACCCTTTCTTGATCATATTCCGGATATCGGCCAGGGTTAGGTCTTCACAACGGCAGATAATTATATTATCTTCCATGTTCCTCACCGCCTTTTCTGAGAAAACTGCGTACTCTCATTACATGCTGAAGGGGAACGGCCAGCGTAACTACCGGAGTCCGATCCAGGGCTTTCGTATTCTGGACCTTGACTACCCGGGCGCTGCAAACCGCTTCGCCTTCGGTATCGATGCCGGTTACCTCTTCATCCTGCCCGGGAAGAGGGAAATACTCATATGGAAGCTTGACCAGACCTTCTTCTTTACTATAGCTGGCATCGATGACAAAAATGGCCAGCCCGGGACATTCGCTAATACAAAGCCCGCAACCGTTGCACAGTTCGTGGTCAATAACCGGCAGATCATTAATATCTTCAAACTCCTTGATCGCGCCCTGCCGGCAGGCATAGCGGCAGGGATCACAGGGAATATTCTGGAAGCATTCCACCACCGCAACCGGCCCTTTTTGAAATCTTACATCTGAAGGAGTAATCATTTTAACCTGTTCAGGTTCGGGAACACCGGTTTTTTCTAGCATTTAGCCGCACCTCCATTCAGCCTGGACAGGCCCTCCCTTATTTTTGCTCCGGTGGGGCCGGCCCGCAGTTCCTCTAATTCGCTGGTAAAGCTAGTGAAACGTTCTTCAACTTTTTCATCGTAACCCAGATCCGCCGCCGCAAAGAGGCCGGCGATTTTACCTTCAACCATGGCCGAGCCGGCTTCCTCTATACAAGCTACATCGCCGGCCACGTATAAATCGTTCAGGGTAGTTTGCATCTTTTCATTGCGTAAAGGCACATAACCGCCCAGTTCCGGTATATATTTCTGCTCGCAGCCGGCCTGCCATAGCAATTCAGTTTGTGGAGACAAACCTACTGCCAGGCAGATTACATCTACCTTCATATCCAGATCACTGCCGGGAATGGCGCACCAGTTTTCATCGAGGCTGCAGATCAGGGCTCCTTCAACCGACTTGTTGCCGTAGGCTTCTTTGATCGTATGAGAAGTCTTAATCGGGATTCCGGCCCTTCTAACTTTAGTGGCATGGACCAGGTACCCCCCGATCTTCGGCGCTCCCTCGATTATAGCCGCCACCTCCACCCCGGCCTGCATCAGCTGATAACTAACAATTAAGCCGATATTGCCGGCGCCGACCATAAGCACCCGGGTACCGGGTTTGATGCCGTAAACATTCATCAAGGTTTGTACCGCCCCGGCGCCGTATACACCGGGCAGATCATTTCCGGGGAAAGGCAGCATCTTTTCGGAGGCGCCGGTGGCTATGATTGTCTTTTGAGGCTTAATCAGCATAGCCTGTTGTTCTTCTTTATCGGCCAGGATGACCCCATCATCATAATAGCCTAGTACAGTTGTATTCAAAACTGGTTTAAATCTGCCTTTGCCCTCCTCTCCAAGGGCGGCCAGCAATTTGCCTGGAATATCGATACCCCGGATGGCGGCATATTCTTTCTTGGAACCAAAAAACATGTGAGTCTGCTTGACCAGCTGGCCGCCCAGAGCCGGATCGCGGTCAATAAGCATCACTTCCGCCCCCTGACGCACAGCGCTTAGGGCTGCCGACAAACCGGCCGGTCCGCCGCCCACGATGGCAATCTCAGGCTTTTGCAATGATGTCACCTCTTCCTTCCTGCATTTCAACCCGGTCGCCTTCACGCACAGGCGTCACACAGATGCGTACGTTATAAACCCCGTTAACCTTCATCAAGCACGATGAGCAGTTGCCAATAGCGCAAAAAAAGCCCCTTGGTCGCTGTAAATTATGGCTGTGGCTTAGCACCCTCACACCGGCGGCATGAAGAGCAGCTGCAATCGTTTCGCCCTCATAAGCTGAGATCTCAAGGCCGTTAAAGGTAAATTTAACCGGATTGCCCCTCTTGAAATCAATAATCGGGTGTTCCTCAATTCTCAAGTCTTTTCCCTCCTGCCAGTATCGTTATCCCTACCAATAATATAATATGCGATTTTACAGGTTATGCAACATAATTGATGACTGATAGATAAATAAAGCAATTTCTATGCCAAGGAAATGGACAATAATTAACACTTCGTAACCATGTGACAAAAACCCTTTGATCGAAGAAAATAACAACACAAAATTGTTTTCTCATTGACTCTGCAGAGACTTATATCTTTAATTTGGTCTCACTAAGCCGCAGGAAAGACTGCATCGACTCTTCCCCAACTTAAGATACGTTTCGGAACAGTCTAATCGTCCCCCCTGGCAACGCTTAACTGTTAATCTTGAAACATGTATGCGAATGCCTGTTTTAAATATTTAATAAGAGGAATTTAAGAATATTTATAGAATATACTTAGCCATGGCAGGAAGAGATGCACCGTCGGCATATTGACACATGTCATTGGATTGACGGTGCATGGAGCCCGCTTAGTAAAGGGTAGTCTCCGGCAATGCCAACTGGTTGACACTGTGCACTGCCGCCGGCTCAAGAGGAAATTCAGTGGCATCCTGGTTCATAAGGTGTCATATTGTAAATGCGTGACGTCATGTCTACAGTTTCTGTAATATTGTCAAACAACCTCATGATTGTCAAATGTCATCTAAAATCATCCTTTATGCTTTTTTCTATGGTGGCATGTCAATTGCAACTTTATAATAGGCATTATCACGTTTTTGCCAGACTTAAGAATTTAGCAAGGGGGGATGCACAAGGAAAAACCACCTCACGAAGTATTTTTTACTCATTTCTTATGAACCTTACAACAAAATACTAATCAAGTAGAAAATTAACTGACAACAGAATATAACAAGGTTAATACGTCCTTTATCATTAGTTCCTGTATTTACGCTTTAAGTGTTGAAAGGAGGAATTTATTCTATGTCTAATGGACAAAGAGAAGAATGGGGCGGCAGAATGATGATCATTATTGCCGCTATCTCCATGGCCGTCGGCGCCGGAAACATCTGGAGGTTCCCGAGAGTGGCGGCTGAATGGGGCGGAGGTTCATTT
>SL_5KL_010_SEDDRAFT_10000635_pt1 | contig 22453 bp, 19 predicted proteins | sample SodLakKL_010_SED_FD_9118 | JGI IMG/M metagenome (IMG submission 9118) | reverse complement strand
GCCTCGGCCTCCGCTTCCGCCTTCTCCTTTTTCTCCTCCTCTTCTTTTTTCGCCTTGATCTTTTTCAGGCGGAAGATCTCCTCACGCTCCTGCTCTTCGAGTTTCTGCTCGATGTACTCCTGGTTCTCATAGAGCTGGGGCAGAAGCGTGAACTCCAAGGCGTTCACCCGGCGTTTCGTCGTCTCGATCTCCTCCAACATCTTCTTCATCGCCGTCTCCACCTCGGCGGCGAGGATGATCGTCTCCAACAGCTCCTCGTAGGCGTCGGCGGCCTCGTCGATCCGCGCCGAGGAACCGAGCAACCCGTAGCCGCGCTCCTCCAGATTCTTTCGCACCTTCGAGGACTCGATCTGCGGCACGACGACCCCCATGATGTTCTTCGACTGTGTGGTGATCTCGGGGTGCTCTTTCAGCGCCGCGGCCGCACCGCGGACGGCGACGTCGCCCTCCATCGCCCGCGCCATGTTGAGCGTCCGCTGGGCGTGTTCATAATCCTCGGCCATGTCCGACCGGACGTCCTGTGCCTGGTCGAGGATGTCCATGAACTCCATGATGAGCCCGTCACGCTTCTGTTCGAGCGTATCGTGGCCGCGCTCGGAGAGCTCGATGCGATCCTCGATCGCCATCAGGTTCTTGCGTGTCGGCTTGACGTCCTTGGCCATGGTAGGTTAGTCGGCCGCCTCGGCGACCGCCTCTTCGGCGTCCTCCTCGTGGTAGTACTGTTCGATGTACTCCTCGTCGACGCGGTTGAGCTCCGTCTTCGGCAGCATCGAGAGCAGTTCCCAGCCGATCTCGAGCGTCTCGTCGATCTCGCGGTTGGTCTCGAACCCCTGATCGATGAACTCCGTCTCGAAGGCGTCCGCGAAGTCGAGGTACTTGTTGTCACGCTCGGAGAGCGCCTCACGACCGACGATGTTCACGAGGTCACGGAGGTCCTCGCCCTCCGCGTACGCCGCGTACATCTGGTCGGAGACACCGCCGTGATCGCCGCGGGTGAGCCCCTCGCCGATCCCGTCGTCCATCAGCCGCGAGAGGCTGGGAAGCACGTTCACGGGCGGTTGCAGACCCTGACTGTTGAGGTCGGGGTCGACGTAGATCTGTCCCTCCGTGATGTAACCGGTCAGGTCCGGGATCGGGTGGGTGTCGTCGTCGCCAGGCATCGTGAGGATCGGGATCTGCGTCACCGACCCTTCACGGCCCTCGATCCGACCCGCACGCTCGTACAGCTGTGCCAGGTCGGTGTACATGTATCCGGGGTAGCCACGGCGACCCGGAACCTCCTCGCGGGCGGCCCCGATCTCACGCAGCGCCTCACAGTAGTTCGTCATGTCCGTGAGGATGACGAGCACGTGGTAATCCTTCTCGAAGGCGAGGTACTCGGCGGTCGTGAGCACCATCCGCGGGGTGACCGTCCGCTCGACGGCGGGGTCGTCCGCGAGGTTCATGAAGACGACGGAGCGCTCCAACGCGCCGGTGCGCTCGAAGTCCTCCATGAACTCGTTGGCCTCCTCCTGGGTGATCCCCATCGCGCCGAAGATCACCGCGAACTCGGAGCCTTCGCCCTCGTCGCCCTCCTCCTCGGGCACGCTCGCCTGTCGAGCGATCTGCATCGCCAACTGGCTGTGTGGCTGGCCCGAACTCGAGAAGATCGGCAGCTTCTGGCCGCGAACGAGCGTGTTCATGCCGTCGATGGCCGAGACGCCCGTCTCGATGAACTCCTCGGGGTACTCCCGCGAGTACGGGTTGATCGCGGCCCCGACGATGTCCTGTCGCTCCTCGGGGACGATCTCCGGGCCGTCGTCGATCGGGCGGCCGGAGCCGTCCAGCACGCGACCGAGTAAGTCCTCGGTGACGGGCATCTTCATCGTCTCGCCGATGAACCGAACGGACGCCTTCTGGTCGATACCGGAGGTGCCCTCGAACACCTGGATGGCCACGAGGCCCTCCGCGGATTCGAGCACCTGTCCACGCAGCGTCTCGCCCTGTGCCGTCTCGATCTCGACGATCTCGTCGTAGCCGATCGGCTCGTCGACCTCGGCGTACACCAGCGGGCCGCTGATCTCGGTGATGGTTTGATATTCTTTCATGATCAGTAGAGGCTCCGGATCTGTTCTGTGATCTCCGACTTCAGCTCCTCGATGTACTCGACGTACTCCTCCTGAACGCCGATCCGGTTGATCCGTGGGATCGCCTCCGCGGCGATGATCTCCTCGACGGGGACGCCGGCTTCGAGCGCCTTGAACGCCTCGTCGTTGAATGTCCGGATCGTCGTCAGGATGAGGTAGGTCTTCTCCGGCGGACAGTACGTGTCGACCGGGTGGAACGCGTTCTGCTGAAGGTACGCCTCACGGAGGTAGCGGGCGACCTCGAGGGTCAGCTGCTGATCCTCCGGCAGCGCGTCCTTGCCGACCAGCTGCACGATCTCCTGTAGCTCCGTCTCCTCGTCCAGCACGTCGACGGCCCACTGGCGCGTCTCCGCCCAGTCGTCGGAGACCTCCTCGATGAACCACGGGTCGAGCTGATCCTTATAGAGGGAGTACGACTCGTTCCAGTTGATCGATGGGAAGTGGCGGCGCTCGGCGAGGTCCGCATCGAGCGCCCAGAACGTCTTCACGATACGCAGCGTGTTCTGGGTGACCGGCTCGGAGAAGTCGCCGCCCGGCGGGCTCACCGCGCCGATCGCGGAGACGGAGCCCTCCGTGCCGTTGATGTTCTCGAAGTAGCCGGCCCGCTCGTAGAACTGCGCCAGCCGCGCGGCGAGGTACGCCGGGTAGCCCTCCTCACCGGGCATCTCCTCCAGTCGCGAGGAGATCTCGCGCATCGCCTCCGCCCACCGCGAGGTGGAGTCGGCCATCAGCGCGACGTCGTAGCCCATGTCGCGGTAGTACTCCGCGATCGTGATCCCCGTGTAGATACAGGACTCACGTGCCGCGACGGGCATGTTCGAGGTGTTCGCGATGAGCGAGGTTCGCGCCATCAGCGGGTTGCCGTTGGCGGGGTCCTCGAGCTCGGGGAAGTCCTCGATAACCTCCGTCATCTCGTTGCCACGCTCGCCACAGCCCACGTAGACGATGATGTCCGCGTCGGCGTACTTCGCGAGCTGGTGCTGCGTGACGGTCTTGCCCGACCCGAACGGGCCCGGAATGGCGGCGGTTCCGCCCTTCGCGATGGGGAAGAGGCCGTCGAGGATACGCTGGCCCGAGACCAGCGGGATCCGCGGCGTCCGCTTTTCGACCGTCGGCCGGGCCTCACGCACCGGCCACTCCTGATGCATCGAGACCTCAACGCCGTTGTCGAGCTCGGCGACCGTTTCGGTCACGCCGAACGTGCCGGCCTCGATCGCTTCGACGGTTGCCGTCTCGCCCTCCGCCATCGCGTTCGGCGGTACCATCACCTTGTGGTCGATGGTGACCGTCTCCTCGACGATCCCGACCACGTCGCCGCGGCCGACCTCGTCGCCGACCTCGACGGCCGGTTCGAACTCCCACTCGGCTTCGAGGTCGATCCCGGGGGCGTCGACCCCACGGTCGAGGTAGGGGCTCTCCATTTTGCCCTCCAGCACGTCCAGGGGACGCTGCACGCCGTCATAGATGGCGTCCAACATTCCCGGTCCGAGGTCGACCGACAGCGGTTCGCCCGTGTTCTCGACGGGTTCACCGGGGCCGACGCCGGAGGTCTCTTCATACACCTGAATGGTCGTGGTGTTGCCCTCGATCTCGATCACTTCCCCCATGAGTCCTTCGTCGCCGACGTAGACGACGTCGTTCATGCGGGCGTCGAGATCGCGGGCGCTCACGACCGGACCGCTCACGCTTTGGATAACACCGGTTTCGGTGGTCTCCGTGGATTCTGCTTTGCTCATATCAGTCGTCCTCCTCCATCAGGTCGATCCCGATGGCTCGTTTGATCTGGTCTCGCAGCCCGCCGCTGCCGGCGCCCGATGCGCCGAGCGTCACGAGGACGGGCTCGATGCTCCCTTCGACCCGCTCGCGGGTCCCCCGCGAGAGGTGATCGAGGTCCGCGTCGTACATCACGATGATGCCGGTCTCCTCGTCATCGAGTGTCCGCTCGACGGCATCGTCGAGCCGCTCGGGCTTCTCCGCTTCCGGTACGTTCTCGCATTTACGGACGCCGGCGAGCCGGAAGCCGGTCGTGAACTCTGGGCTGCCGACGACGGCGATCTCCTGGCTCATGTTATCACCAGCTCCTCTTCGATCTCGGTGGCCGAAAGGCCGGCCTCCTTTCCGCGGGCTATCGCCCGGATATTCTCCACCTCGCGCTCCTTCGCGAGGATGTATGAAATGACCGGCGTCACCGATACCGGGTGCATCGTCCCCAGTTTGTCGCCGTAGGTCAAAAGGGCGGTGTCTGTCGCGTGCTCGAACGCGATGAGGCTGTCCGCCTCCTCGAGTTCACGCAGCGCCGGGCCGAGCTCGTCGGCGTAGTCGCTGTCGGCGATATACTCGACGAGTTCATCGAGGTCCCGCGCGAGTCGCGCGAGCGTGTCGCGGTCGAACAGCTCGCCGCCATCGATGAAGTACTCGGCGGGATCGATCTCCGCGCCCGATCGCGCGAGCCGAAGCGCGTTGTCAGCGTTTCGGAAGTCGATCTCCGCTTTGAGGAACGTCTCGTACTGTCTGACGGGCTCCCCTCGCGGAAGGTTACCCAACAGCTGCTCGTAGAACGCTCGGTCGACCGCGTTCTCCAACGGCACGAGGACGTCGGTCTCCTCGTACTCCTCGTAGGCCGCCGCGAGCGGCTCGCCGTAGATCGTCCCTTCGAGGATCTCGACGACCGCCTCGATCGACTCGGCCTCGAGCAGCCGGCGGATCAGCCGATCGTCGAACTCGCCGGCGCGAATGAGGTCTGTCTCGATCGCCTCACGGCCCGCGTCGGTGTAGATCCCGCGAATGACGGTCTTCACGTTCCCCGCGTCGAACTTCCGGAGGTAGCGAACGATGAGGTCATACAGCTCCCCCTCGCTCCAGTCGAGGACCTCCTCGAACTGCTTCGCGAGGTTCGCGTTGAGCGCGTACTCGATCAGGTCGACGCCCCCGTGTCTGCTTCCTAACGCGTTGATCTCCGTCTCGTAGGTCGACTCCTCCATGAACCGAGCGATCTCGGAGGGCGACATACGGGTCAGTTTGCGATACTCCTCCGTGCTGTACAACATGCCGCGGCGGGCGCGAACCCTGGCCACGACGTACTCCGGGTTCGAGCTGCCGACGAGGCTCATGTGTCGAACAGTCGCTCCGAGAGGGATTTCAACTCGTCGTCCCAGACCTCCGATAGGACCGAGTCGAACGTGTTGTTCACGCGAACGCGGGAGGCGTCGCTCTCGCCGATGACGCCCCCGAGGCAGTCGACTTCGCCGTCGACCTCGGCGTTCTCTCGCTCATCACAGAGCTCCTTGACGAGCTCGATATCCTCGGCGCGGGTGTAGATGGCGACGTCCTTGCCGTCGAACTCCGCGATCGTCGCGTCGAGTAAGGTCTCGGTGAGTTCGCGTCGGCGGTCGCTCTCGAACGCCGCGATCGTCGACTCGACGTTCTCGCGCACGTCCGTCAGGACGTCGCGGCGGGCGGCAAGTCGCTCCTGTTTCGCCTCGAGCTTCGCGGAGGAGAGCGTCTGCTCGCGCTCGCGCTCGACCTGCCGATCCGCCTCGGCAAGCCGCTCCTCGCGGATACGCTCGGCGTCGGCCTCGGCGTCGGCGACGATCTCGTCGGCCTCCGCCTCCGCCTGTTCGCGTATCTCCTCCGCACGCGCGCGGGCTTCGTCCCGGATGTCCTCAACGACGGTATCCAAACTCATTGGTTGAAAGGGAGTCGGGTTAGACGATGAAGACGACGACCAGCGCGAGAATGACGATCGTCTCGGGCAGAACCGTCAGGATGAGCCCGTTGACGAAGAGATCTTCGTCCTCCGCCATCGCGCCGACGGCGGCGGCCCCGATACCACGCTCCGCGTATCCCGCGGCGAGCGCGGCGATACCGACGGACAGCGCGGCGGCGGTGTCGGCCTCGATAAATACTTCTCCTTCTTGCATTGCGACGTGCCCGAGTTCGTTGGCAGTTTCGATCATTGTGGTAGGTTCCGATTGCTCGTCTCCGAACAGTCTGTAATTGCCGCCACAGGAGTCATAAAGCTTCCCAAACGGAACGACGAGAACGGTCGAATGGGGGCTTCAGACACACGTCTATTGGGACTTCCGGACCGCCCGTATGTGAACGTGTAACGCGACTTCGGGTCGTTCGTGTCGGCCGCAATGGCCGATGGTCGCCGAGTTCAGTCGTCCGAGGTGTACTGCCGATCGTAGCCGAACGGCTCGTAGGGGTCGCCGCCGCCCTCGTAGAACTTCCCGAAGAACTCGACGTACTCGAGACGGATCCCCTGAATGCCGGCGGCGGTGACGCCGAGTAGCAGGACGACGATGTGGCCGATGATCGCCACGAGGATCGCGCCGACGAGCGCGACGATCCCGATCACGCTCGGCTCGAACGCCGTCGAGATGCCGGCAAAGACGAGTTCGACGTCGCCCGCGGCCGCGCGTTCCTGTGCGCTCGCGAGGTTGCTCGGCGTGAAGATGAACGTGAAACTCCCCGCGCCGCCGTCGTCGATGTACGCGCCGAACGCCAGCAGGTTGACCGCGAGTGCCATCCCGCCCTTCGCGATCAGCACCGCCATGATCCGGGCGTAGGAGATGGCGTTCACGAGCGGGGCCAACACCTCGACGGCCTCGGTGGGTTCACCAATCAGGAGCAACACGAACCCGAGGACGATCGCACCGATCGCGAGGTAGCCGACGATGACCGGGAAGCCCGAGAACTCCACGAGCCCGAGCGTCACGAGCCCGATGGAGTCGAACATGAACTCCGGTTTCACCCCGGCGACGTGCTGGCTGAAGATCCAGATCCAGATACCGTTGAGCAGCAGGATCCACGAGAAGCTCTCGTAGATCGCGTGCTTGATGTCATGTGCCTGGTACTGGCTGGCGAACGAGAGCACGTAGCCGACGTTGAGGTGAAGCACGCCGAACAGCACGCTCACCACGAGCCACGCCAGCGCCCAATCGGCGTTCCCGGGCGAGAGGCCCTTCGAGATCTCCCACGCCTCGATGCCCAGCCACGGGTAGGCGTGGTAGCCGAAGATATCGATCCCGTAGTAGATCCCGAACAGGATCGTGAAGATACCGGCCCAGATGGAGACCGCGCCCATCTCGCGCATCGCGCCGTCGTAGTTCGCGTAGAGGAACCAGCCGATGGCGGCGTACAGGATCCCGTAGCCGATGTCGCCGATCATGAACCCGAACATGAGCGGGAACGTGAGGAAGACCAGAAGCGTCGGGTCGAACTCGGTGTACTTCGGCCGGCCGAAGCCCTGCACGAGCAACTCGAACGGCCCGGCGGTCTTTCCGTTCTTCTGGACGACCGGCGGGTTGTCCTCGCGGCGTGCGTGGCCGCCGTCCGTCGCCGCCTCCTGTTCAGTCGCCTCCGTCTCCGCCACCGCGGGTTCGTCGTCAACCTCGTCGGCCGCGCCAGAGCCGGAATCCCCGTCGTCCACCGGCTCGCTGTGGTGGTCGCCGTCAGGTGTGAAGGAGGCCCGTTCGAGCTCCTCGACCTCCGCGTGGTCACCAACTGCATCGGCGATGGTTGCCGCGAATTCCTCGTAGGTCGCCGTCGGGATCCACCCCTCGGCGATGAAGGCGTTTTCGGTCGTTGCGAACGATAGCGGTGCCTGTTTTTTCTGCGCCTCGATGGTGAGCTGTTCTTCGGCCCGAAGGAGGAAGCCCGCCGCCTCCTCCTTGATCTCGGTGATCTCCGCGTCGATCGACTCGCGTTCGGCCTCCAGTTCGGCGCGTTCGGCCTCCAGTTCCGCGACGTACTCCCCTGGGCTCTGGTCGGTCTCCGGAACGTTGAGGAACGCGATGTCGACGCCGACCAGCGCGTCCTGCAGGGCCCCCTCGCCGGCATCATCGGTCGGGCTCGCGAACGCGGCGACGACGCCGCGCCCACTGAATACTTCGAAGGCGTCGATCCCATCGGCTGCCGCGAGCGCACCCTCGACGTCCGTCGCCTTCGCCTCGCCGACGACGACCTCCAGCGACTCGTAGCCCTTCAGCAGGTCGAGTTCGATGCCGAGTTCGGCGAAGGGCTCCATCCGATCGATCTCGTCGGTGAGCTCACGGATCTCGCCGCGGATCGCATCGCGCCGGTCGTTGCGTTCGTTCACGCGTTCGCGGATGTCCGCCAGTTCGGCCTGTAGGGCCTCGTCGTCCAGCGCGCCGGCGGCGTCGACCTCATCGCCGGTCACGTCGAGGATGCTTTCGAGGGACCGGACGGTCACGAGTCGTTCGTTGATCTCCTCTGCGCCCTCAAGCGATTGACCCGGCTCGAACCCCTCGTAGCGCTCATCGTAGTCGGTGACGTGGAGCGAGTGGTGTTCGTATGCCGCCTCGATGACGTCGTCGATGACGCGCTTCGAACCCGTCACCGACACCTTGCTCATCTGTTCCGGTCTGAGGACCATCTATTCCCCCGTCGCGTGTGCGTTCACGGCCGTTTCAAAGCGGTCGATGGCGGCGTCGACGGCGTCGTCGATCCGTCCACGGGCCTCGCTTTCGAGCGCCTCGCGGTCGGCACGGCCCGCCTCGAGTATCTCCTCGCGGCGTTCCTCGATCTCCGCGCGGGCCTCCGCGAGCCGTTCGTCGGCCTCGGCGGCCGCCTCACGCTCGGCCTCCGTGCGGATCTCCTCCGCACGCCGCCGGGCCTCGGCGAGGCGCTCGTCGGCGTCGGCCTCCGCCTCCGCGATGATCTCGTCCGCCTCCCTTTCGGCCTCCTTGATCCGGTCGAGCACCTCTGGTCTCGCCATACTCTCTAATCGTTCAAACCTCAACGAGCGACATATAAGGTGTTTGCGAAACGGTCCGGACCGGGTTCGACCCGGATCCTCCACCATCTACTGGAATACGGCCGCCGCGACGGCGGGGACATCCACCACGACGGCGGGGACATACATCCCGCGGACGTACACCCGCGTACATTTAAGTAGGTGTCGCCGGACCGTGACGGTATGGCAACGGTCTATGCGGTCGCCTCGGCGAAAGGTGGGGTTGGAAAGACCACCACGGCCGCGGCAGTGGCGACGGTACTGGCCGGATCCGGCGCCGACGTCGTCGCGGTCGACGCCGACGTGGGCATGGCGAACCTCGCGGGCTCGCTCGGCATCGAGGTCGGCGACACCACGATCCACGACGTGCTCGCCGGTCACGCCGATCCGGCCGATGCGGTCCACGACGGCCCGAACGGGCTGCGGGTCGTTCCGGGCACGACCGATCTCGATGCGTACGCCGCGGCCGACCCCGCGGTCCTTCGGCAGGTCATCGACGCCTTCGCGTCGGCCGAATTCGTAATCCTTGACGTCGGGGCCGGTCTCTCGCACGAATCGACGCTTCCGCTCGGGCTCGCCGACGAGACGCTGCTCGTTTCGACGCCCGAACGCGACGCCCTCGGCGACACCGAAAAGACCCGACAGCTCACCGAACGGCTCGGCGGGACCGTCGCCGGCGCGGCGATCACCCGTGCGGACCCGGACGCGCCGGAGTCCGAAGACGCCCTCGTCTCGGAGCTGCTCGGCACCGAGGTGCTCTGTTGGGTCCCCGAAGATCCGGCGGTGATCGGGGCGAGCACAGCCGGTGAACCGCTCCTCACCTTCGCGCCGACGGCCCCGGTGAGTCACGCCTACCGCGAACTGACGCGGACGCTCACGGGTGTCGCCATCGAGGAACCCACCGGCGACGCGGTTGCCCACGATGGCGAGGACGCGGGCGACGACACCGACGACAAGGACACGGGCGACGACACCGACGACAAGGACACGGGCGACGACACCGCGGACGAGGACGGGACGATCATCGTCGCCGACGATGGCCCGGCCGGGCTGGAGCCGGCGGGCGATGCGGACGAGATCATCGTCGCCGAGGAGACCGGCGGTGATCAGCCTTCGGAGCCCGCCGCTCCGGTAGAGGGTGCCGAGTCCGAGACGGCGGACGCGTCCGATGCCGCCACGGGCTCGGAGTCGGCCGACGAGATGGATCCGGAGTCGGCGATCACGGATCCGGAGCCGGCCGGCGAGATGGCTCCGACCGCCGAGTCGGAGTCGGCCGAGACGAACTCGCCCGACTCCGACTCACCGGAATCGGCGGGCACGCCGCGGATGGAACGCGACGACGATGCCCCTATCGAGGACGGTGAGGACGAATCGGTGACGGATGAGCAAGTGACTGATGAGCCGGTGACGGACGAGGACGACGGCGAGGAATCGATCGACGACGCGTCCGCTCCGGCACAACCCGAGGACGGCGACGAGGTTGACGACGAACTCGCCGGAAGCGTCCCGTTCCGGGACGACGACACCGGAATGGAGACCGTCCTCTCGCGCGAGCGCGACGAGGACGAGGAGGAGGACGAGAAAAGCGGCGGCTTCTTCAGCCGGTTGTTCGGCCGCTGAAAGCGCGCCCACAACCGGGTTTAGGGTTTGGACGGTTCAGGCTTCTGACGGCGGGTCCGCGCGCTCGCGCAGGAGGTCACGGATATCGTCGGGGTCGTCGATGGCGGCCAACTCCTCACACGAGACGAGCGCCGTCCCCTCGACGGCGTCCCGCTTTTCATCCTTCTCGGTGAAGTAGACCGACCGAGTGTGTGCGACCTCGCCGATGGAGGACATGATCCGCGCGCGCTTTTCGGCCGCCCGGGTGAACGCCGAATGGCCGGTGAGCATTCGCATCGACCGCCCGTCATCGTCCTCGGAGACGGCTTTAAACGGCGCTCGTGCGGTCGGATGGACGGTGAAGCCGGCACGGGTGAGCACGTGGACAACGTGCTCGTCGTCCGGATCCGCATCCGGTGGCGAGGGGGTCGGCTCCGCGTCGCGAACGTCCTCTGCGCCCTCAAGCACGTCGACGGGGCTGGAGAACGGCTTGTCGAACAGCTCCTCCAACTGGATCGCCACCTCGATGGAGGCGTTCATGCCGTCCTCGTACTTCGAGACCGTCCGTCGCGACACGCCGAGCTCGGTCGCCAACCGCCCGAGCGACCACCCGCGCTCCTCACGCTCGTCCGCGAGGAGGTCACCGTCGAGGCTCACGTAGAGGCCGCCGGGTGCCGCGTAGATGAGCGGCGGCATCTCCTCGACGAACAGCTCGTAGGCGGTGTCGGGGTTGATCACCGGGACACCGTGTCTGAAGTAGACCACGCCCGGTTTCAGGTCCTCGTCGCGCGTTCGGAGGCCGACGACCATGGGGGTGGCCTCGAGATACTCGCCCAACCGTCGCAGCTCCGCGCCGGTTTCGGAATCGAGCGCGTCCACGTTGCCGAGGATCTTGAGCAGCACGAGGTCCCTGCCGCGGCGGGCGACCACGTCGAAGCTCTTCGGCCGGACCGCACACCGGTCGCTGACGGTGAAGCCCGCGTCCTCCAGCATCGCTGTGAGGTTGCCGATCAGCGCAGTCCGGGACATGCCCGATGGTAAGCCGTTCGCTCTATAAATACGTTGTGGCGGTTTTATCAGGGGAGGAACGTCCGCCTGCTTGCGTTTTTCCGACCTTCGCTCCGCGAAATCTATATATACTCGATCCAGGATGCGCTCACGTTACGGGAACGCCCCGCCGATGCCGACGGCCGTTTCCGTCCTCATTCACCCGTCCGCCTGGAGCCGAAACCGGCTTGAACGGGACCCGCGAACCCCTTCCCGTGCCGATCGTCGCCGTCGATGACACCGACTCCCGAACGGACGGGATGTGTACCACCTACGTCGCCACCCGACTCGCCGAGCGACTGGAAGCCGCCGGCGGGACCGTCGTGCGACGACTCCTCGTTCGGCTCAACCCGGCGGTGAAACACAAGACGCGCGGGAACGCCGCGGTGGCGCTCCACGTGACTGACGTGTCGGCACGGGCCGCCTTCGATCTCGCCTGCGAGACGGTTCACCGGTTCTCCGTCGTCGCCGACGAACGAACCTCCCCGGGCGTCGTCGTCGCCGACCTCGCGGTCCACTCATCCGACGGCCCGCCCATCCCCGACGCGGTCGCCTCGTTCGCCCGACGCGCACTCCGCGAGCGGCTCACGGTCGAGGAGGCGACCACGCTTGCGGACGCACACGGTTTTCTCCACGCCGCCGTCGGCGACGTACGGAGCCACCCCGGTCGTGGACGGATCGGCGCGGTCGCCGCCGTCGGGGCACCCGCGGCCTTCGATGCGTGGACCGTCGAGCACATCTCCTATCGCGAGTTCGACCGCTGTGGAACCCGCCGGGACGTCGACGCCGACTCGGTGTTCGCGGCCGCGGAGATGGGCTACCCGACCGTCTGGGATACCGTCGACCGTGGAACGGGCGAGGTCGTCTGCGTCCCGAACGCGCCTGGGCCGATCCTCCACGGGATCCGTGGGGACGATGCGGCGGCGTGTCGTTCCGTTGCCGCGGCCATCCGAAGCGAACCGGTCGACCGCACCGCCACGTTTCACACGAATCAGGGGACCGACGCTCACCTCGAAGCGGGACGGATCGGCGACCTCCGCGACGGCGCGGGATTCAAGATCGACGGGGTCGTCGCCGGCGCACCCGAGACCAAACGCGGGGGTCATGTCCACCTGACGCTCGGACCACCGGGATCGGGGATCCCCGACCGCGATGGGTTGAACGAAACACGGCAGGGAGGCCCCACATCCGATCCGGCTGACGGGCTCCGTTGTGTGGCGTTCAAACCGACCGGCCGGTTCCGCGACCACGTTCGAGCGCTTCGACCGGGCGATCGGGTGACCGTCTGTGGCGAGTGCGAACTCCGCCCAGTTGCGGGGTCGACGGCTCCGCGGGAGACGCTTAAATTGGAGAAGTTCGCGGTTCGTGAACTCATGCGGACGGTTCCCTCGACGCCGACCTGTCCGGGTTGCGACCGACGGATGTCCTCCGCCGGCCGGGATCAGGGGTATCGCTGCCGGGATTGCGACACCGCCGCCCCTGGGCGCGTGGATCGGCCGATCGATCGGTCCCTCGAACTCGGCTGGTACGAGGTGCCGCCGGCGGCCCGTCGCCACATCGCGAAGCCGCTCATCAGGGGCGGGTTCGACGCGCCCACCCATCCGGAGCGGTAACCGTTCGACCGGTCACGGGGGGGTCGTCCGGCCGGGCGACAACCCTGCCTCCGCCCCCCATGCTTTTCCGTACCGGTCGTCTGTGTACCGTCGATGAACGCCGTCACCCTCGGTCCCGCCGGCACGTACTCCCACCGTGCGGCGCGGGCCGTCGCCGCCGAGGTGTCGTTTCGTGAGTCGGTCACCGCCATCGTCGATGCCGTCGCCGCCGGCGAGTTCGAACGCGGGGTCGTCCCTATCGAAAACAGTATCGAGGGCTCGGTCACCGAGAGCCTCGACGCGCTCGCGGAGTACGACGTCTCCGTGACTCGGGAGGTCGTCACCCCGATCCGGCACGCCCTGCTCGCGCAGTCGTCCGAGTTCGAGGTCGTCGCCAGCCACTCCCAAGCGCTCGCGCAGTGTCGCAACTGGTTGGAGGCGAACCATCCGGGCGTCGGCCTTGAGGCGGTCGCGTCGACGGCCCGTGGGGTCGAACGCGCCCGTGAGGATGGACGGGTGGCCGGCATTGGCCATCCCGACAACGCCGGCGACGACCTCACGATCCTCGCCGAGAACATCCAGGACCGAACCTCGAACGCGACTCGGTTCCTCGTCGTCGCACCGACGGAGGACCGATCGGAGGCCGGCGGGAAGACCACGATCATCGTCTACCCCAACGACAACTACCCCGGGCTGTTACTCGAACTGCTCGAATCGTTCGCCGAGCGCAACCTCAACCTCTCCCGGATCGAGTCGCGCCCGAGCGGCGAGCGACTTGGTGACTACCTCTTCCATTTCGACGTCGACGCCGGCCTCTACGAGGACCACGCGGTCGCCGCGCTTGAGGAGATAGAGGAAATCGCCTCGAAGGGCTGGGTCAAGGTGCTCGGCTCTTACGACACCCAGCACGTCCTGGAGTAGCTCCGCGCTCCCCTTGTGTATCGCCACAGTAGGCCCTGAGCGACGCGTCCCGGGGTTCGCCTGTCCCGCCCCGATCGTCCGTATTTGATATCGCGTTATGTAATTTATCGATTCGTGGGTGAGACATCGCACGACACGGAAGATACTACACGCTCACCGTTCATAACGAGCAAATCCGTCCGCTTCACCGCCGGAAACGAAGCGTCCGCCCGTTCAGTCAGTTAGGTGGGCGGCAACGCTCTCGAACTCGTTTTCGACGACCGTGTCCGCGAGGGCGACGATGTCGACCTCGCCGAGTTCGTGTGGATACTTCCGTCTGAAATATTGGACGAGGTTCCGTAGGTCCCGTTCGAGCAGCTCCCTGGCGTTCTCGTGATCCGTCGGCACCGCTTGGGGCCAATCGAAGACCGTGATCCCGCTCTCGGCGACCGCGACGTTGTGCTCGCTCGCGTCGGCGTGGACCCAGCCACGGTGATACGCTTTCGTTAGCTCACGGACGATCAGATCGAGGACGGGAACCGCCTGTTCGGGGTCGAGTTTCGCCCGTGCTAACTCGACGCCCGGGAACTTGTCCATCACGATGGCGTGACGGTTGTGGTCGATCGGTCGGGGGACCGCGACGTTCGGATAGAGGTCCTCTATCACCTGATATTCGCGCTCCGCGGCCTTCCGGGCGGTGTACATCCAGGAGACGTGGTTGTGATCGGCGGTGTACTCGCGCCCACGGGCGACCTCCCGGAAGTTCGTGTAACCCTCGCGGTGGTACTTGAGCGCGACCGGTTTGAACGACCGTGCCTCATAGACGTCACCCTCCTTGCCCAACCCGAGCGGCGAGCCGACACCTTCCACCGTCTCGCGCTCGGCGAACGTTCGCAACGCGAGCGCGTCGTATCCCTCGAAGGTGAGTTGATAGCCCACGTACTGGATCGTCTTCCGTTGGATGAGTTCGCGGTCGAGACACCGATCGATCCGATAGTCGACCTCCTCGGGGGTGAGGGTGGCGTACTCCGGGATCTTATCCCGCCTGACCCATTCGGAAAACCGCATCCCCTGCTCGACGCCCGAGAGGAGATAGAAGTCCTCGTCCTCAAGTGTCGCCATCTCTCCCGCGACGTTTCGGACCATACGCGCTCTACTCCGGCGATTCCTAAAAGGGACGCGTGTCCGTTGAACTGGATGTGATAAATCATATTCTGCGATATAAAATCCGTCGGTGGCACGAACACAACGGCTTTGCTCCCGGCACCACGAACGGTGTCATATGACCGAGAGGCTCGACTGGCGGCTGATCCACGAGGAGCGGCGTTCGGGGGCGCTCCAGATGGCGCTGGATGAGGTGGCCGCCGAGACCGTCGCCGCCGGCGGGCCGGCGACGATCCGGACGTATCGTTGGGACCCGGACTGTCTCACCCTCGGATACGGGCAGGACCCCGATACCGTCGACTGGCCGTTTTGTGATCGCACGGGAATCGACGTTACCCGCCGACAGACCGGAGGTGGCGGCATCTATCACGACGGCGTCGGCGATATCGCCTACTCCATCGTCGTGCCGGCCGCGGCGGTCCCGGGGCAACTGCTCGACTGTTATCACCTGCTCTGTGAGCCGATCCTCGACGCCTTCCGTCGCTTAGGGATCGCCGCCGACTACGTGGCAGAGGAGGTTCCCGAGCTGTATCACCCCGCCTGTTACCTCCGGGAGCTTCATCCCGCACACGATATCGTCGCCGCCGGTCGAAAGATCGCCGGCAACGCCCAGTATCGCAAGCGCGACGCGGTAGTCCAGCACGGGTCGTTGACGTACTCGGTCGAGGCTGACCGACATCTCGGCGTCTTTGCCGACCCGCCGGTCGACTCGGCCGCGTTCCGCGATCGCGTCATCGGCATGGACGAGCTGATCGACGCCGACCGGTCCACCGTTGTGGAGGCGGTCGAGGACGCCCTCACCGAGTGGGCTCGGTCCGGCCACCTGGATCCCGATCGGAGGGCGGATGAAGGGGATGAACCGGCCGACGTGACCGTCGGGTCGTGGACCGACAGCGAGCTTGAACGAGCCCACGAACTCGTCGAGATCAAATACACCGATGCGGAGTGGGTCCGGTCGCGTCCGGGGGGACGGCGGTAACGGGCGATCACACGCCGTGTTCCGAAGCGGCTTTTTGTCGGTACGCCCTCGTTCGAATATGACCCTCAAGATCGGCGCGCACGTCTCCGTCGCGGGCGGTGTAGACAACGCGATCGAGAGACAGACCGAGATCGGCGGCAACTGCGGACAGATCTTCACCCACTCGCCACAGGTCTGGCAGGACCCGAACATCGACGAGGAGCAGGCCGAGCGGTTCCGCGAGGGGACCGCACGCGATCTGGAGGGGCCGTGGGTGATCCACACCTCCTATCTCGTCAACCTCTGTACTCCGAAGGACGACCTCCGCGCGAAGTCGCTGGAGTCGATGCAACTGGAGGTCGAGGCCGCAAGCCAGCTTGATGTCCCGTTCGTGAACGTCCATCTCGGTGCACACACCGGCGCTGGTATCGAGGGCGGCCTCGACAACGCCGCGTCCGTGATCGACGACATCGACGTCCCCGAGGACGTGACGATCCTGATCGAAAGCGACGCGGGGTCGGGGACGAAACTCGGCGGCGACTTCGAACACCTCGCCGGCGTGATCGACCGCACCGAGACCGACATCGACGTCTGTATCGACACCGCCCACACCTTCGCGGCCGGCTACGACCTTTCGACGGCCGAAGGGGTCGACGAGACGGTCGCGGAGTTCGATGACGTCGTCGGCCTTGAGCACCTGCGCTGTATTCACCTCAACGACTCGAAACACGACTGCGGGACGAACAAGGACGAACACGCCCACATCGGCGAGGGATACATCGGCGAGGAAGGAATGGAGCGAATCATCAACCACCCGGACCTCCTCGACGTTCCGCTCGTGTTGGAGACGCCGACGGAGGACGGGCGCAGCTACGCCTGGAACGTGCAACGCGTCCGTGAGCTTCGGCAGGACTAGCGCCGGTCGCGTTCCTCGCTTCGGCTTTCCCGATCCGGGCGCTTTTACCGGCCGGTCTCGAATCCGGCGGCGTGCGACGGTTCTCCGCCGAGTATCTCGAACGGACGCGTCAGGGAATGTGGAGCGACAGCCGGGCGGCGCTTAGCGACCTCGATCTCCAAAACCGTCGTCGGGTCCTCGATGTCGGCTGTGGGACCGGCGAGCTCACCCGAGTTCTTGACGCGGAGACGCCGCCGGCGGCGACCGTCATCGGCGTGGATGCCGACGCGGACCTCCTCGCCGTGGCCCGTCACGAGACCGGCCTCCCGATGTGTGCCGGTGACGCCTCCCGGCTCCCCTTTCGCACCGCTTCCGCCGACCTCGTCGTCTGTCAGGCGCTGTTGATCAACCTTCCGGACCCCTCGCCCGCGGTTCGGGAGTTCGTCCGCGTTTCTGACGACCTCGTCGCCGCCGTGGAACCGGACAACGCGGCGGTGACCGTGTCCTCGACGGTCGACNNGGAGGAGGGGCTCGAACGCGAGGCGCGTGAGGCGTATTTACGGGGCGTCGACACCGANGTCGCGCTCGGCGGGAAGGCTCGCGAACTGTTCGAGACAGCAGGCCTCAAGGACGTCCGGAGCAGCCGATACCACCACGAGAAACGGACGACTGCGCCGTATTCGGAGGTCGAACTGAGGTCGGCGGCGCGTAAGGCATCCGGTGCGGGGCTCGCGGATCACCGTGAGGAACTGGAACGGGCGACGTCGGCCGCCGCCTACGACGACCTCCGTCGCCGCTGGCGCGAGATGGGTCGATCGGTGATCAAGCGGATGCGGGCGGGCGAGTACGAGCGGCTCGAACGGGTCCCCTTCGACGTGACTGTCGGCCGCGTACCGGCGAATGGTCCTGCCGGTGACCGCTGAGGAGATTATTTTTCGATGATGCTCTCCTCTACGGCCTCGCCGAAGTGGCGAGCGACGTCCTCATAGTAGATGAGCACCTCGTCACCCACCTCGAGGTCCGTGACGGCGGTTCGACCGTCGGCGGTGGCGACTTTCACCGTCTCGGCGTTCTGAATGAGCGTCTCGATCCGGTCCACGCCGTCGTCGGTCTCCACCTCGGCTTGGAGCCTGAACATGGGCCGCTTCTCGATCTTTACCCGGCCGACGATCGCCTCCCGGGTGTGTCCGGCCGTGTCGACGATCTGTACCTCGTCGCCGCTTGAGAGCTCGGCGAGGTAGTTCGTTCCCCCCTCGGGGTTGCGCACGTACGCGTGGACGGCCCCGGCGTTCACGCGGAACGGGCGGGACTCGACGTACGGGGACTCGGCGGTCTCGGCGTGGACGAAAAAGAGGCCGCGGGACATCGACCCGATCAGCATCCCCTCGGAGTCGTCCATGAGCGAGCCGGTATCGATACAGACCCGGTCAGCCATGCCGGTCCGCTCCACGGCGGTCACCTCGGCGTGGCGGAGGTCGAGCGACTCGCGGTCGGCCGCATCGCGCGCGTCGACGGCACCCCTTATCTCGTCCGGGTTGTCGGTGTCGAGAAGGACGCCGTCGGCACCGATCTCGAGCGTCTCGAAGGCCGTCCGTGCCTCCGCGGCGGTCGTCGCGCCCGCGATAAGGTGGGTCTCCTCGCCGACGCGGGCGATCAGGTTTTCGAGCGGGATGATCGACCAGTCCTCGCCGACGATCACGGTGTATTCGGCCTCCGCGGCGGCGGTCTCAGCGAACGTCTCGTACTCCGTATCGAGGATCCGGATGTACGCGCCCTGTGCACGGTCGTCCCGTCGACGGAGCGTGGTGAGGTCCGCGGAGCCGGAGAAGTCGCTCGGGAGGTCGATGGTCCCGTCGCCCTCGCCGTCCTTCCCGACGAAGTAGGCGTCCGCCGCCTCAAGCTCCTCGCCGCCGTCGACCACATCGGCCTCCGCGAGAAACGCGGCGACGTTCACGTCACCCAGCTCGCGGACACGACCCACGTCGTGCTCGTCGACGAGGACCCAGTCGGCGCCCGCCTCGATCCCCGCCGTGATCCGCCGCTTCCGTGTCTCCCAGTCGCCGACGTTCCCATCGGCTTTGATCCAGACCGTGCGTGTCATATCCATTCGCTCTCGGCCGCGCGGCTTGAACGCTACGAAAGCGTTGACACCCCCGGATCGACCGCCCGGGCCGGTCCGCCGACCTGTAGTCGCGCACGAACCATCCGAAGTCGCGCACGAACCATCCGAAGTCGCGCACGAACCATCCGAAGTCGCGCACTGACCATCTCGTGATCGTTCGCTGATCGCCCCGTAGCCGTTCATTGATCGCCACGTAGCCGTTCGTTGATCGTCCGAGTACCGCGCGTTTATTATTGGTGCGCCGATATCCATCCTCATGCGTACGCTCGATGGCACCGATCGGGAGATCCTTCGGCTCCTCCTCACGGACGCGAGACGACCATACAGCGACATCGCCGAGCGAGTCGGTCTCTCCCCGCCGGCGGTCTCCGATCGTATCGACCGGCTCCGTGAGATCGGCGTGATCGAGGGGTTTACCGTCCGCATCGACGACGGCGAACTGACCGGCGGGCTGGAGATGCTCGTAACGGTGTCGGTGCCGCCGGCGGATGCCGACCGAACATACGCTGCGCTCTCGGCACACCGGCGGGTCGAGCACGTCCTTCTCACTGCCGACGGCACGGTCGTCTTTTCGGCGACGCTCGATGGTGAGAGCCGTTCACAAGCGGACGGTGACGCGGCCGACACCCCCGGTGGAGTTCGGGGTCTCCTCGCGGAGACGGTCGGGTTGGAGACCGTTCGGGACCTCTCGATACAGGTGATCGAGCGCTCCGAGTGGTCGCCGACGCTCGGGGACGTCGACCTCGCGGTCGACTGTGTCGTCTGTGAGAACACGGTCACCGCCGAGGGTGAGTCGGCTCGGATCGACGGCACCCTGTATCACTTTTGTTGTGGATCCTGCCACGGTGAGTTCGTCGATCGGTACGAACGGCTGGCCGAGGGTGCCTGATCTGTCACTGAATCCGAAGATTTCTGATCGGAGCTTTATTGTGCGCCTCGCGTTTCTATCGGCTTAATATGCCCGAGGAACCGCCGGGCGACCTCCTTCTCGATCACACCCACGACCTCGTCGTGGTTCTCGATGCCGACGGCGCGTTCACCTATCTCAACGCCGCCGCCCGGCGGGTGATCGGCTTCGAGCCCTCGGCGCTCCTCGGCAGGGACGCCTTCGATCTCGTCCACCCGGACGACCGCGAGCGTGTTTGGGGGGCGTTCCGTGACACGATCGGATCGGCTGGCTCGCCGACGGAGACGGCCGTCGAATATCGCCATCGAACGGCCGACGGCTCGTGGGTCTGGTTGGAGAGCCGATTCTCGAACGAGGCCGTCCCCGAGTTCGGCGGGTACGTCGTCAGTTCCCGGGACGTAACGGACCGCATCGAGGCCGAGCGCCTCCGGAAGGAGACGGCGGAACGTCTCACGCAGGTCGCTGGAAGCGCGGAGGACGTCCTCTGGCTATTCACCGGCGATTGGTCCGAAGTCCTGTTCATCAACGAGGCGTACGAATCGCTGTACGGTGGCGAGATCGAGGCGCTCCGTGCGGACCCCTCGGCGTTTCTCATGTGTATCCATCCCGACGACCGTGCCGGCGTTCTGGAGGCGATGGGTGGCCTTTCCGAGGGGGAGCCGCTCGATATCGAGTACCGGGTGAACCCCGATCAGGGATACCACCGATGGGCATGGGCGCGTGGTCGCCCAATCCTCGAGGACGGCGAGGTCGTCCGCGTCGCGGGCTTCTCCCGTGACATTACCGACCGCCGTCGCCGTCGGCAGCATCTCTCCATGCTCGATACCGTCTTGCGGCATAACCTCCGCAACGACCTGAACAAGATCCTCGGCTACGTCGAAACGGCCCAGGAGGAGGGCCTCGACGGGTCGGGCGGCCGACCGGGGGAGGAACTCGCTGCTTCGGGCTCGAACGCGGGAGCGGACGTCTCCGACCCGGACCTCGCCGAGTGGGCGGAGGTCGTGTACCGGGTCAGCGATGGGTTACTGTGTAAGGCGGACAAACAGCGGGAGATCACCCGGATCCTCACGGACCGGCCGGCGGTCGAATCGGTCGACCTCGTCGCCGCGACGGAGGGGGCGATCGAGGCCGTCTCGGAGTCGTTCCCCGGGGTGGAGATCGAGGCGGCAGTCCCGTCGTCGCTGCCCGTGGCCGCGATTCCGGCCGTCGAAATCGCGGTGATGGAGCTGATCGAGAACGCGGCGACGTATGACCCCGACCGCGACGGTGCACGGATTCGGGTATTCGCCGATCGGGAGGATGGGTCAGTCGTGCTGGAGATCGTCGATCACAACCCGCCGATACCCGAATACGACCATCGCGTGTTGACCGGCGAACAGGAGATGCCGGAGGTGCACCACAGCAGCGGGGTCGGCCTGTGGCTCGTCTACTGGGTGATCGACCTCTCCGGCGGGCATATCGAATACGAGCGGGTCGAGGATCGGAACGTGATCCGGATCCGATTGTCGACGCCCGAGCGGCAGTCGGTCGACATCGCTCCGGGCGGCGGAAAGTAACCTACTTGAGGCCCGACGGGAAAGTGGTACTTGCAGTCCCGTGGTGTAGCGGCCAATCATAATGGCCTTTGGAGCCATTGACGGCGGTTCGAATCCGCCCGGGACTATTCTGTCGCGAGCAACTCCGCGAGCGACAGCTATGTTCAGCGGATTCGAAGCAGGGAGCAGCTTCGCTGCGACCGAGGTTCGAATCCGCCCGGGACTATCCTGCTGTGAACACCTCCGCGAGCAGCAGGTATCCCTTGGATACGTGCCCACAGGACGAACGTAGTGAATCCTCGTGGGTTGAACCCGCCCGGGAGTATGAACTTGGAGGTTGAAACCGTCCCCGCGAGCATCTTCACTTCGAGGGGAACTGGTGACTCAGGCACGGAACTGCTTATCGGGTCATCACTCGTTCGGCATCTCGACATCCCCCACGAGACTGTCGCCCAAGCGTCCATCTCGCTTCGACGGCCGTCGAAAGACCTCCCTGACGGGACCGTCGCTGATGTTTATATGTGATCGTGCCCGTAGTTAACACATGACGGACACTCACGGGTTAGTGGGAGCCGAGATGGAAGCGTCCGCGATCGACGACGCACTGGTCGAGATCGGGACCGGCGTGCTTTCGATGAGCGCCGATGGCGTGCCGTATGGCGTCCCGATCTCCTTCGGGTACGATGGCAGCGATACGCTGTATTTCGTCTTTATCGACCGGAGCGTCGACCTCCGAAAGGAATCTTTTGCCGAACGGAGCGAACTGGCGAGTTTCACCGCGTACGATGTCGATGCTGATGGCTCGTGGCGAAGCGTGATCGTCTCCGGAAGCCTCGATCGCATCACCA
>SL_5KL_010_SEDDRAFT_10000634_pt1 | contig 22492 bp, 14 predicted proteins | sample SodLakKL_010_SED_FD_9118 | JGI IMG/M metagenome (IMG submission 9118) | reverse complement strand
ATCCCACGGGCCATGACGTTGGGTAGAAGGGCACAGCCGTCCGGCACGCCCCCCTCCGGTGGGGCGGCTACCCCGACGGCGCGACGGCGATCCCGCCGGGGCGTCCCCGTCATCCCAGCGTCGCTCCCACCACGCCGAAGGCGACTGTGGCGAGCCCCGCCGCAAGCATGGCGTACGGAAGCTGGGTCCGTACGTGGTCGATATGGTCTGTGGCCGCCGCCATGGACGAGATGATGGTGGTGTCGGAGATGGGAGAGGAGTGATCTCCGAAGATCCCCCCGGAGAGCACCGCCGCCACAAAGGGTGCAAGGGGAAGCCCCAGCGTCATCCCCACCGGGACGGCGATGGGAAGCATGATGGCGAAGGTTCCCCAACTGGTCCCGGTGGAGAAGGCGATCCCTGCCGAAACCAGGAAGAGGAGGGGAAGGAGGATGAAGGTGGGAAACACCCCCGTGGTCACCTGGGCCACCCACGCCCCTGTCCCCAGGTGGTTGGCCACATTCCCCAGAGCCAGCGCCAGGAGGAGGATGAGGGCCAGGGGCACGAGCCCCCCCGCTCCCTTGAGGGCCGTCCGGGTAAGCTCATCCACCGTGTTGGCCTTCTGCGCCAGAAGGAGGATCCAGGCCATCGCCAGCGCCGTGAGCACCGCCCAGAGCACCGAGGTGGACCCGGAGCCGGCGCGCAAATCCCCATCGCCGGTGATCCAGAGCCCCACCGGCATCATGAGCACCATGGTGACGATGGGGAGCACCATGTTCACGGCACGGGGGGGGATTCGGTCGTTGGGGCGAGGGGAGAGGATGTCCTCATCGATCATGGGCTGGGACTCGGGCCACTCCTTCACCCCGTCCCGGGTCCGGATCTCAGCCTTCTTCATGGGGCCGATGTCTATGCGCCAGATCACCACCGCCAGCGCCAGGAAGGCGGCCCCCAGGGCGTAGAAGTTCAGCGGAATCGTCCCGATGAGCACCCCAAGGGGATCCTCCACCCCCAAGGAGTCCAGAAGTCCCAGATTGTAGGCCCCCCAGGCGTTCAGGGGGATCAGGATGCAGATGGCTGCCGAGGTGGAGTCGATGATGTAGGCCAGCTTCTCCCGAGACACCCGGTACCGGTCGAAGAGGGGTCGGGAGACGGCGCCGGAGACCAACACCGTGATGTTACTCTCGATGAAGATGATGACGCCGATGATCCACGCCAGGAACTGGGACCGACGCCCGTTGTTCACCCACTGACGGGTCTCCAGGAAGCGGATGAAGCCCCGGACCCCGCCGGAGCTCTCCACCGTGGCGATGAGGGCGCCGATGACCAGGGTGAAGAGGATGACGTTGGCGTTCCCCGCACTGGCCAACACCGCCACCGTCTGCTCGATGGAGCGTCCGAGCCCCGAGAAAGGGTTCCAGTCCGCCGCGATGGTCCACCCCAACCAGATCCCCGCCGCCAGCGACAGATAGACCTGCCGGGTCCAGATGGCCAGAATGATGGCCAGCACCGGTGGAAGGATGGAAACCCAGGTGGGATCGCTCATGGGCGCATGACCGACTCAGGCGCGGCCTCCAGATGGGGCCCCGACGAGAGGTGGGAAGAGGTGGTGAGGAAGAAGCGGAGGGGCCAGTCCCTGGCCTTCCGGATCCCGATTCGCCCCGACACCCCGACAGGCGCCGGGGCAGGTGGACTGTCCGGGGGCTCGAGAACCAGCGGTGCTCGGTCCAGTGGGTGTCCGTCCAGCGTGCCGTCGATCCCCAACGCCTGACAGAGCCGGGCAGGCCCGTTGGTCAGATCCCGCCGGCGACCGCGGCGATGCTCCATGGCGTCCAGCCCCTCCAAGGGCTCCAGGGCCCGGATCAGGACAGCTTCCGGATCACCCTCCCGGCCAGTCACCACATTGAAGCACCAGTGCATTCCGTAGATGAAGTAGACGTAGGCCAGGCCCGGCGGTCCGAACATGGTCCGGTTCCGCCGGGTCCGGCCTGCTGCACCGTGACAGGCCGGATCGTGGGCGCCGATGTACGCCTCGGTCTCCACGATCCGGCCTGAAGTACGGATTCCCTGAATTCGGGACACCACCCGCCACCCCAGGAGTTCCCGGGCCACCTGGGCGGCCGGTCTCTCCGAGATGGTGAACGCCGTGGGGTTCAGCGTCCGCCGGTGTTGCCGCCGCCCTCCGCCTCAAGGCGGGCCTTCCGGCGAGCGAAGTCGTCCTGCCAGGCCTCCAGAACCTTGGAGGCTCGGCTGGCGGTGAGGATCTTCCGCACCCGCCCCGGATCGGTCTGTAGGACCCGGAACAGGTCTCCTCCCAGCTCATCCACCAGGGACTCGGCGGTCTTCTGCCCCACCCCGGCGTAGGAGTTGCTCAGGTACTTGATGATGCTGTCCGGGTCGGTGGGGAGGTGGAGCCGGGCCGGATCCAGGGCGGCGGGCTGGTCGGAGACCGCCTTCTTCCCCTTGGGCGCAGCCTTCCCCTTGGTCTTGGTTGCCGCCTTGTCTTTCGCCTTGGGTGTCGCCTTGTCCTTCGCCGCACCGGAGTCGGCCTTCTTCCCCTTGGGGCTATCCGCCTTCTCCGCCTTCGGGGCGTCACTCTTCTTCCCCTTGGGGGCATCCGCCTTCCTGGCCCGACCGCGCTGAGACCGGCCCTTACCCTTTCCAGCGTCGGCCTTCCCCTCGACGGGGGCAGCCTTCGCCTCTTCCTTGGACGGCGCCTCCCCGGAGCTCTTCGCAGTCTCCTGGGCTGGGGGCGTTGCCGGAGTCGTCACCACCTGCCCTTCCAGCAGGGGCGGCGGTCCCTCCTTCACACCACGGCGGCGGCTCTGTCGCGGCCGGAGCCGGCGCGCTTCTTCGGCAGCGGTCTCCCGGGCATCCCGTCCCCGGGCTCCGGTTTCGGGGGCGCCGGCCTTCGCCTGCTCCTGGGTGGGTGCGGCGGCCTCCTCGCCGGAGGGCTCGTCCTCCGCCGCCTTGGCCGGTTCCTCTGCCTTCCCGGCCCGCTCTGCCGCCGGCTCCTTCCGGGGGGCCGACTCCGCCTTCTTCTCCCGAGACTTGGGCGCCTCGGCGGTGAGACCCACCTGGAACTGGCCGTTGTCACCCTTGTCCAGGGTCACCACACCGTCGTCCACCGCCTGCTTCAGGAAGAGGGAGAACTTGCTGAAGCCCAACTCCGCCTCATCGAACCCGGATTCGATGGCCAACATCCGGCGCTTCACATCGGAGTCCCGGACGGTCTTTCCGTCGTGGTCCTCCAGGAGGTCGGAGATGGCGCGTCGCAGAAGGTCGTAGGCGGCCTGCTTCTGTCCCTCGGTCCCGTCCGCCGCGGGCTGTGCCTCCGGGGCGGGGGCGGGAGGAGAAGGCTCGGAGGGCCGGACCGTGGAGGGAGGCTCCGGCGCGGCCTTCCGCTCGTCACGGTCCCGGGAGCGGGATTCGGACTTGCGCCCATCGTGGCGTCCCCCGCGCCCACGATCCGACTTCTCGGACCGGGAGGAGGAGCGGGATGGGGAGGCCCCGGCACGATTCACCTCGTACTGACCATTCTCCATCTTCCGGATCTGCACCAGCCCCTTCTGGGCGGCTTCCGTGAGGAAGCGGGAGAACTTGGTGAATCCGAAGCTCTTCTCCTCGAAGCCGGGGTCGATCTCGAGCATTACCTGCTTGAGCCGATCGGAGCGCATGACGTCGTTGCGACGCTCCATCTGCTCCACCGCCTTCTCAACCAGTACCCAGGGGTCCTGGGCCACCAACGGAGAGCCGTCGCTGGTCTTACGGAGACCGGAAAGGGAGGTGTAGGAATAGTACTCGTCACAGTTCTGGACCAGGATGTCCGAGGACGACTCCTGGATACCAACACCGATGACGTACTTGCCGTACTCCTTGAGCTTCAGAACCAGTGAAGAGAAGTCCGAATCACCGGTGAGGAGGATGTAGGTCCCGATCTCCGGTCGGGTAAAGACCAATTCCATTCCATCGATGGCCATCCGGATGTCGGTGGCGTTCTTCTTCGAACTCCCGTAGGCCGGGGCGAAGATGAGGTCGATGGAGGCTTCGGAGAGCGGGACGATGTACTGGGGATAGCGCCGCCAATCGGCGTAGGCGCGCTGGACCGTGACCTTCCCCTTGATGATGTCGGAGTTCAGGAGCGTCTTGAGCTCCTTGGAGAGGTCGCTCCGCATCCCCATGGTCACATTGTCGAAATCGACCAGGAGGGCGGCGTTGGGGGCGTGGGGGGGAAGGTACGGCGCGGTGGCTCCCTCCATGTGGGGAGCCCGGGAAAACGGGGTACTCATACGTTTGAAGGTCAACCTTTCTCTGTAGTGATCTCGGAATCACCGCAGGACCTCCCCTCCCCCGCCCGGAGCACCGGATCCGGGACTGTCCCGGAAACCTCACGCACTCACGGGGGCAGGCTGGGGAAGCCTCCCGGTGTTCAGCTTCGGGGAAGATCGGACCCGGCCTTCAGGAGGCGAGCGATCTCCACCCGTCGAATCTTACCCGTTCCGGTGGAGGGGAGTTCGTCCACGAAGCGGATGGAGTCGGGTACCTTGTGCTCGGCCAGCGTCTGGCCGCACCAGTCCCGGATCTCCTCTTCCGTCACAATGGCTCCTTCCATTGGAACAAGAGCGGCCCAGACGGCCTCCCCCAACAGATCGTCCCGGACGCCCACCACAGCGGCCTCCAGAATCGCCGGATGCGCCAGCAGCCGATCTTCCACTTCACGGGGATGCACATTTGAACCGCCACGAATGATAACGTCCTGTCGTCGTCCTACCAAATGGACGTATCCGTCCTCATCCAGGATGCCCAGATCACCGGTCCGGAAGAAGCCGTCCGGATCCATGGACGCCGCTGTCTCCCTGGGCTGACGGTAGTATCCGCGCATGACTCCGGGACCGCGGACCAGTATCTCCCCCAGACTCTCCACCGGGAGCACCCCACCCTCCGGACCCACCACCTGCACCTCCATTCCCTCCAGCGGCCGGCCCACGGTGAAGCGCCGCTTCTCAAGGGGGTCGTCAGGGCGGGAAAGTGCCAGGGTGGAGGAGGTCTCAGTCAGGGAATATCCACCAATGAGGCGAGGACAGATCTGCGCTTCCACCTGGTCAAAGAGGCGCTCCCCGAAGGGAGCGCCGGCCATGAGTCCGACGCGTAGGGTGGAGAGATCCCGAGGAGAGACACTCTGCTCCCGGAGCTCTCCGGCGAAGAGCATGGGCACCCCATGGTGGACGGTGACGCCGTGTGCCTCGATGAGATCCAGCGTCTCTCTCGGCGCAGCCTCTTCCTGGAGAACCAGGGAGGCGCCGGCCAGCGCCGTGCCCAGTACCCCGGGACCGAGCCCGAAGGCGTGGAAGAGGGCCGTGATCCCGATCACCCGATCCGCCGGGGTCAGCGCCAGGGCCTCCGCCGTCCCGGCGGCGGCGTGGAGGAGGCTCCGGCGAGTCAACTCCACCCCCTTGGGCTTCCCCGTGGTCCCTGAGGTGTACACGATGGCGAAGAGGGCGTCCGGATTCTCGGTGACCTCTCCCTCGATGGGGCGGTCCATCCCTGAAGAGACCAGATCCTCGAACTGGTGGATCCGGTCGTCGTACCAGAGGTCCTCGTCTCCCACGGTGACCAGATACTGGAGCTCGGGGAGGCGGGGAAGGAGGTCCTCGAAGAGCTGCAGGTAATCCACCCCGTGGAGGTTCTCCACCGTGACGGCGCAGACCGCCTCCGAATGCCGGAGCATGTAGCGAAGTTCGATCTCNGGGAGGCGGGGGTTCAGAGGCACCACCACCACCCCCAAACGCGCCAGGGCGAAGAGGGAGACGACAAACTCCGGGCACCCCGGTAGGATCACCGCCACCCGGTCCCCGGCCTCGATCCCCAGCGTGGAGAGGGCTGACGCCAGGGCCCGGGCCTCCCGGTCCACACGGCGATAGGTGAAGGATTCACNGCGGAAGTGGAGGAAGGGAGACGCAGCCGTCTCCCCTGCCCAATGATCCAGGATGGCGGCGAGGCCGAGTTCAGGTGCGCGCTCAAGGAGCGCCATGGCACCTCCAGAAGAGTCCGATCGGAACGGATTCGGGCCGGTAGCCACCGGCACCGCCCGCGAAGCTCGCGAAACTATAGAGACGCTACCCGGANGCCGTCAAACCCCGTCCAGGACCCGGGCCACCGCGTCGGAGGGCACACTGTGACTCCAGGCCGGGGCTCCCCCATCCTCCCCGGAGAACACCTCACCCACCCGCTTCAGGAGAACGAAGCGGACCTCTCCGCCCCGGGCCTTCTTGTCCCGGCTCAGGAGGCCCAGGATATGGGGCAGGGACAGACCGGCGGGCGGCTCCACAGGAAGCCCTACCGCCGCCACCGCCGTACGGATCCGTTCGGCGGTCCCGGCCTCGGTGATCCCCAGCATCTCCCCGAGGCGAGCCTCCAGGATCATCCCCACCGCCACGGCGCTTCCGTGGGGGAGCCGGTACCCCGAAGCCGCCTCCAGCGCGTGCCCCAGGGTGTGGCCGAAGTTCAGGATCTGTCGGAGCCCCCCCTCCATCTCGTCACGGCTCACCACCTCTGCCTTGATCTCAACGGAGCGGACCACCATACGGGTGGTGGCCGGGTCCGAACCGGCCAGCAGACCATGGGCCTCCGCCTCCACACCGGCCATGTAGGAAGCATCCACGATGGCCCCATGCTTCACCGCTTCAGCGAGCCCCTGGCTCCGCTCCTCCGGCGGGAGGGTCCGGGCCAACTCGGTATCGGCCAGGACGAAGCGTGGCGGGTGGAAGGCACCGACCAGGTTCTTGCCCAGGGGAACGTCCACCCCTGTCTTCCCACCCACGGATGAGTCCACCATGGCAACGATGGAGGTGGGCAGTTGCACCACGGGAATGCCCCGCAGGTACGAAGCGGCGACGAAGCCGGCCAGATCGCCGGTTACGCCTCCCCCCAGAGCCACCACACAGCCGTCCCGACCCATCCCCCGCTCCAGAAGGGCGTCGGTAAGGCGAATCCACTCAGTCCGGTTCTTGTTCGCCTCACCGTGAGGGAAGGTGAGGCGGTGGACGGGACGGCCCAGGGTTTCCATCACGCCCGCGACGTGCGCACCGTGGAGGTCCATGACGCGGTCGTCACCCACCAGGGCGTAGCTGTGGGCGGCGGCATGCTCGGAGAGCAGAGTCGGGAGCCGGCGAAGGGTGCCGGGACCCACCAGCACCGGGTAGTCCCGACCCACCGTGCTGCGGACATCGACGCGGATTGCCGATGTGGACATGTCTGCCAAACGACTCACGAGCCGGCGCGTCCGTAGCGGTCACGGACCCGGACCACATCATCCAACTCCGGGGTGGAAGCCTCCAGGATCCGGCAGTCGGTGACCGCCGTGATCTGGTGAAGGACCCCGGGCCGGAGATGGATGCTCTGCCCAGCCGAGAGCTCACAGACCTCCATGGCCCCAGGCGCCCGCCCCACCTCCAAGCGGATCTCACCATCCAGCAGATGGAGGGTCTCGTCCTTCACCTCGTGGAACTGAAGGGACATGGCCTCCCCCGCTCGGACAAAGAGGAGTTTCCCCACATATCGGTCGGTGTGGGCCCAGATGACCTCATAGCCCCAGGGCTTCTCCACCTTACGGGGTGTCAGGGGCCGAGCCGGGTCGGCGCCGGCGCCCACCGGGGTCACGGTTTCCAGCACGCCCTCCGGCACGCTGCGGAAGGACTCCCTTCCTCCTGGCATGAAAAACTCTCCCTGGGATTCTGATGAGGTCGATCGCGGTGGTGGGGCGGCAAATCCTTCGGTCTGGTCCACGGCGGGGCCGCCTACGGGCAGGCTCTCCTTGGGATCCTGTGGATCGGCAGCCTTTCGGAGCCCGGAACGGAGGTTAAGCTACCCCGAAGCGGCCCGTAAGGTAATCCATCCGGCGCAGATATCCGAAGGGCCCACCTCCCGGGCCAGCCCCACCCGTCATATCCACCCCGGTGCGCCATCCTAGTTGCCAGCCTGGGGCAGATCGTGCGCCACCAGGACCGATGAAAGGCCCTTGTGGGCTGAGGCCTCGGGCCTCAGGCCTCCCGGTCCAGACAGCTCCGGAAGTTGGGATTGTTCTCCTCGTCCACCGGGATGGGGAAGTTCACATCCGGTCCGAAGGCGCCGCCCTTGTGGTAGGCCCGGCTGGGGAAGACCTCGTCCGGGGCTCGGTCGTACTGCCGGATGAGCCGGCGCAGATCACCAAGCCGGTGCCCGGTTTGCCAGAGCCAGAGGGCACGCTCCTGGAAGTGGAGGTCCACCAGACCGTCGGTTCCGAGCCCGGCCACATCGTCCTCGGTGAAGGGCTGAAGCCCCTCCAGTCCGGCCCGGAGGGCGTTGTGGATCTCCAGGAAGGCAAGCCGATCTCCCCGCCGGAGGGCCGCTTCCGCTTCAATCAGGCGAGCCTCCACGCCGGTGGCAACCGGTGTGGGTGCCTCCCGGTCCGGGAAGCGGAACTGGCTGAACTGGGCCACCTGTGCGTCGAAGCCAACACCATCGGCGAACCAGACCACACGGGGGTCCCCGGCCCGGATCACCTGGCCCGCAGCGGTGACCTCGGTTCCCAGGGTGCGGTAGGGAAGTCCGTTGCCACCGGCCGCGTCAGGGATCCGCCACCGCTTCACATTGTTCACGAAGTTCCAGGTGCCGTTCCACTGGCGAGCGGTGGATCCATCGTGAAGGATGACGTACCGGAAGTCCGTGGGCACAGCGGCCACTGCCGCTGCCGCCTCCTGGAAGTCACCCCGGTTCAGGTGGGCACGGGCCAGGCCCACCGAGGCCAGGTGCTCCAGCGAAGGCGCTCCGGCAGCGGCGGCGGTAACCCGGGCGGCGGTGTACAACTCGAGAGCCTCGCCGAAGACCTGCCGGGTGGTCAGGGGCGGTCCGTAGAGGAAGTCCCCGTCCACGGCAAGTTCGCTGAAGGGTTGTCCGGAGCAGAACATCTCCCCGAATGCGTTCATCATGAGCCCCGCCAGCGCCTGCATCTCCGCCCGTCCGGCAGCCGTCGGGGCGTGCCGCTGGAACGCCCGGTCGGCCCGGATCGCCGCCAGACGCGCCCGATGCATCAGGCGGTAGGTGGTCTGCACCGTGGCGTTGGTGGTCTGAATGCTTCGGCGGTCCACTTCCACCCGGGTCAGGAAGGTCCCGGAGGCCTCGTACTCGTCGCTCAGGAGCCCACTCAGGAGGATGAAGGAGTTGTCCTGGGCGGCTCCCCGGCCGGCGTAGGCCACCTGCACCTCTCCAACGGCATGGGCCCGGAAGACAGGAAGGTTGGAGGGGTCGTCAATGTCCTCGAACTGCGCCGTGTCCGGATCGTCCACATCCAGGATTCGATCGAAATCGCAGCCGGAGAGCGCCGCCGTGAGGGCAAGGGCGGCGAAACCCGTTCCCACCCCGAACAGAACGCGCATCAGTCACCTCACCTCAAAGGTTCAGAAGTCCACGCTCACCCGGGCGGTGAAGTACCGCAGGGGGGGCTGGGTCAGGAAGTCGGCGGTGGAGAAGTTGGCCTGGCCCGCGAAGTTCAGCTCCGGATCAAGTCCCGTGTAATCGGTCCAGGTGGCCAGATTCCGCCCGGCCAGGGTGAGCCGGAGTCCGTCGGCGCCCACCAGGCTGGTGAGGCCAGGCGGGGCCGTGAAGGTGACGGCCACCTCCCGGAGTCGGGTGAAGTCGGCGGGCTCCACGAATACGCCGGCCGCTCCCTGATAGAGTCCCGCCAGNGCCTGGGCCTGGAGCATGGGGTCCGCCGTGGGATCATGGATCTCCCGGCAATTCTGGAACGAGAGACACCGGAACTGGCGGGTGGTGTTGAAGAGGTAGTGGCCGCCCTGGTGGTCCACCAGGGCTCGCACCGAAATCCGGTCCAGGAGCCGAACATTTAGATTGAAGGAGAACTCCCGGGTAGGCAGGGCCGACCCTATGAAGCGTGCTTCATCGCTGAGGATCACGTCGCCGGGTCGGACCGGTCCTTGGTCGGGAATGTTCACCTCCTGGACGACCCGACCCCAATAGCCACCGAGGGGATAGCCCTCCTCGTGACGCTGGCTGTCACCGCCGAGTCCGAAGATGATGGGCTCCACGCCGCCCAGATCGGTGAGTTCGTTGTCGGTGAAGGAGCCGGCTGCCCCCGCCTCTACCCGCAATCCCGGTCGATTCCAGATGAGGGCGGTCAGCCCCACCTCCACCCCCCGGTTCACCACCTCCGCCAGATTCTCGAACCGGGTGGTGGTGGCCCCCAGAGAGGGGGCCAGACGCCGGGACACCAGGGCGTCCCGTGACTGCTTGTGGAAGTATGTGGCCTCAATGCCCAACCGGTCCTGGAAGAGACCGGCGTCGAAGCCCGCCTCCACCTCGGTGACGATCTCAGGCCTCAGCTCGGGATTACCTGCACCACCGACGGAGAATCCCGGTTGATTGGTGCCGTCCACATTCACGGTCTGGGGCGTCAGGAAGAAGAGGGCGTCCCGGAATCCGGGACGGAGCCCGGCCCGCCCCACCGCGCCCCGAAGTCGGAGGCTGTTCAGGGTGGGAGACTCGGGGAACCACTCCTCCTCATTCACGACCCACGACAGACTCAGCGACGGATACCAGACCAGGTCGAACTGGTCTCCGAAGGTATTGTCGTCATCAGCGCGGAAGGCGGCGTTCAGGTACACCCGGTCGCGCCAGGCGATGCGCTGTTCGATCCATCCGGCAATGGTGCGGACATCGCTGAAGGCCTCGCTCACCGCGAAGTCGTCGGTGGCAGCGCCCAGGGAGCGGGTCCCGTCCAGAAGGCCGGTGCCGGAGGCGTAGGTCCCGTGGAAGCGCTGCTGGTTGAACTCCGCGCCCACCGCCGTATTCCCCTGGATGGAAGTCGAAAGGGGATACGTGGTGCGGGCTGAGAGGCGAGCGGTGTAGGTATCCACATCGATCTTGTTGGAGATGCGCTCGCCGATGGGAAGAGTGCCGAAAAAGATGGTCCGGGGCGGCACGAAGGAGTTGTCGTGACGTTCCACATCATCCAGTCCCAGGCTACCGCGCAGGGTGAGCCACTCCGCAGCCTCCCAGGTGGCTTCCGCCCCAGCCAGTACGCGGGTCAACTCCTGCTCTGTCTCATACCGCGCCAGCGCCGACGGCCCGCCCACCAGCCAGCCCCGGGAGGGGCCATCCTGGCTCGAACCCAGGAGGGCCCCGGAAATCATCCCCAGGATGTTGTTGTCGTTCTGGGGAAGGCGCGCCGTTCCCACCGTGTACCCGGTCCGTATGCTGACCCAGAACTGATCGGAGAAGCGGTGGTCGAAGTTCCCCCGGAGATTGATCCGCCACAGGTCATTGTTGGGAAGGGCCCCCTCCTCCTCCTGGATTTCACCGGAGAGGAAGTAGGTAAACTGCTCCGACCCGCCGGTCACGCTTCCGCCATACCTCTGTCGGTTCCCGGTCCGAAGGAGGCCGCTGGCTTCGATGGGATTGAACGACCGGAGCGAATCCAGTTCGCACACTCCCGCGGCCTGCAGGTCGATTCGGCAACCGGGCTGCCCGGTGGTGGAAATCCCGGTGAAGTTCGCCGGGTAGGCGTGGGGGTCCTGCGCCAGGCCCTGTTCCGCAAAGAGGTTCCACCGAGCATCGCTGACCCGCCCTCCCCGGGTGGTGATCTGGATGGCCCCCGCCGCCGCTGCCGTCCCGTACATGGCGGTGGCCGCCGGTCCCTTGAGGATCTCGATGTTCTCGATATCTCGGGGATTCAGGTCCTCGAATCGGGAGAACGACTGCCCGCCCACGCCGATGCTGCTGGATTGGGCGCTGTTATCGGCCCGGATCCCGTCGATGATGATGAGGGGGTCGTTGGACAGGGATACGCTGGCAGATCCCCGGATGCGGATCCGAGCACCGGTTCCCACCGTTCCACCCGGTGCGCTCACCACCACCCCCGGAGCACGCCCCTGCAGGAGTTGGGAGAGGCTTGTTCCGGCCACCAGATCCGACTCTTCAGGGAGGATGTTCCCCACCACATTCCCAAGCTCCCGGCGACGGACCTCCGCCCCGGCGGCGGTGAGCACGATCCCCTCGAGCCCGATGGCCTGTCGCTCCAGGCGCACCGTAATGCCGACCATGTCGCCGGCTACCACCTCCACCTCCCGGCGCACCAGAGCAAACCCGATGAAGCGAACTTCCACCGTCCGGATACCGGCCTGCACCCCGGTCAGGGTGAAGGTGCCGTCGGCTCCCGTGAGCACCCCCTGGGTGGTGCCCTCGATGGTCACCTGGGCTCCCGCCAGAGGCCTTCCGGTCTCGGCAGTCGTCACCACGCCCTCCACCGTGCCCGTCTGCTGGGCCATGGCGGGGGAGGGTAGAAGCAGGGCCAACAGGAGACACGCCGCTCCCATCAGGAACTTCGGTGTCGTGCTCCGTGCCGAGCCTCCATCGCTCCCAGCCATATCCCGCCTCCCCACGTCGTGTGTGCAGACCACCCAAACGCCCTGCGCTTCCCTTCATTCTATGGCATCCCAGCGTTCCACGGGAAGAACTGGACGGCAGACACCTCCCTCCCCACCAACGACCTCCCCTTGAGATGCGAGGGCCCGCCTCCCTGGGGCCCCGTCTCCTTTTGGCCCCCGCCGACCGCCCCCGCCTACCTCCCGGCGGCCCTGCCTACCTGGGGCCCGCTCCAGTCCGACTCACGCGCCGCTTCGGGAGAGGTTAGATTTGGAGCCGTAAGGAGACTGTCACCGATAAATTCATGGACCTGCACCCCCTTGCGTTGTGTAAGACGAGGGGTTCGCAACCATCCATTCGAGGGGCACGGGGTTTCAATCTGATGGCACGTGGTAGAACCGACTCCGGCGGTCGATCCGGCGGAGGGGGGTTGCTGGAGACCCTCCGGGATGGATTGGGCCGGGGATTTCGTTCCGCCGGCCGAGCCGTGCGGATCCCCTGGGTGTGGATCCCCCTCCTCTTCGTCGCCGCTGGCGGACTGGGGTTCGGGTGGGGTGCGTGGAGAAACCTCTGCGTGGACTGCCCTTCCATCGCCCAGATCCACACCTGGGAACCGCAGCAGACCTCCAAGATCTTCAGCCACGACGGCCGCCTCATCGGTGAGTTGGGGGTGGAGCGTCGCACGCCCGTCTCCATCCACGCCCTCCCGGACCACGTTCCCCAGGCCTTCATCGCCATCGAGGACCGACGCTTCGACAATCACCGAGGCATCGACATCCGGGGCACGACCCGGGCGGCGCTGGGCGTGCTCACCACCGGGTCCCTTCAGGGCGGCGGCGGGAGCACCATCACCCAGCAGCTCGCCCGGAACATGTTCGAGACCATCGGCTTCGAGAAGCGTGTCGAGCGGAAGCTGAAGGAACTCCAGGTGGCGCTGGAGCTGGAGCGGGCCTACTCGAAGGATCAGATCCTCGAAGCCTACATGAACCAGATCAACCTGGCCCATGGATGGTGGGGGATCCAGACGGCGGCCCGGAACTACTTCGGCAAGGATGCCACCGAGATGAATCCGGCGGAGGCCGCCCTCCTGGCCGCCATCGCCAACCGACCCAACTTCTATTCCCCCTTCCGGAATCCAGACGCCGCCATGCGGCGGCGCAACCTGGTCCTGGACCGGATGGGGAGGGAGGGCTTCCTCACCATCCGATGAGATGCGGAGTTGGCAGGACCACCCCCTCCCCACTGAGCGGGCCGAGGTGGCGGATGGACTCGGGGCCTACTTCACCGAGTGGGTCCGGCTCATCCTCCAGGAGCGCTTCCGCGGCCAGGTGAACACGGGAGGGCTCAACGTCTATACCTCGCTGGACGTGGAGATGCAGCGGGCCGCCGAGGCGGCCATGGAGCGGGGCTTCGACCGCATCGAGGGCCGCCCGGGCTTCCGCCACCCCCGCTACGAGGAGTTCGCCGACCGGAGGGAGCCGCTGGAGGGGGATAGCCCCTACCTGCAGGGGATGTTCATCGCCCTGGACCCCCAGACAGGTGCCGTCCGGGCACTGGTGGGAGGAAGGGACTTCGAGCAGTCTCGCTTCAACCGGGCCGTGCAGGCCCGGCGCCAGCCCGGATCCGCCTTCAAGACCTTCGTCTACGCGTCTGCCCTGGCCAGCGGCATCCCGGCCTCCCACATCATCACCGATTCCCCGGTGGTGCGGCGGGAGGTGGACGGCACCGAGTGGCGGCCCCGCAACTTCTCCGGCGAGTTCGAGGGCGACATGACCCTCCGCGAAGCCTACCGGCGCTCCATCAACACCGTGGCCATCAAGCTGGCCGATGAGGAGGTGGGCCTCGAGACGGTGGCGCAGCAGGCGCGGCGGTTCGGCATCAACTCCCTCATCCCCCGGGTCCCCTCCATGGCGCTGGGTTCCGCTGACATCCTCCCCCTGGAGATGGCGGAGGCATACTCGGCCTTTGCCAACATGGGCACCCGGGTGCGCCCCTTCCCCATCCTCCGGGTGGAGAGCGCCGACGGGGAGATCCTGTGGGAGCCCCAACCCGAGCGGACCCAGGTCCTGGACTCCCTCACCACACGGGTCATGGTGAGCCTCATGGAAGACGTGGTGAACCGGGGAACCGCATTCAACGCCATCCGTGCGCCCCACGGCGCCGATCTCCCTCGGGAGATTCCGGCGGCCGGGAAGACGGGGACCACCAACAATTTCACCGACGTTTGGTTCGTGGGCTTCACCCCGACTCTGCAGGCCGCCATCTGGTTCGGGATGGACCGCCCCAGGCAGATCTACCCCCGGGCCACCGGCGGTGTGGATGCGGCGCCGGTGTGGGGTGACTTCATGCGGCAGGTGTACGTGGACGGCGTCACAGCGAACGGATCGCTGGCGGACAATGGTCCCGTTGCCGACAACGGTGACAGCGGTTTCCGGGGCATCCTCCCCATTCCGGACCCCTGGTCCACCGAGGGGCTCATCCAGCGGGAGGTGGATTCCCTCACTGGTCTGCTGGCTTCGCCCTGGTGCCCCAGGGAGCGAGCCTACACCGAATACTTCATCCCGGGAACCGAGCCCACCGAAGAGTGTGACGAGTCCAGGCGGGGTCGAACCCGCTGGCCCTGGTGAGGCCCCCGGCGCCAACCCGGTATGCCAAACCTGAGGAGCGCGTTGGCGCTGGTTTCGGCAGCCCCACTTCGTCCCACTCCACAGCCTGCACCGATAGAGAGGACCCCAGATACCATGTCCATCGTCATCTTCACATTCGAAACCACCCATCAGGCCATGTGGGCCGAAGAGGTGACCCAGGAGGCCGGCCTCCCCGTGGAGGTGGCGCCGGCGCCGGCCCACGTAGACGCCAAGTGCGGCCTTTCGCTTCGCACTCCCTCCGCCCATGCCGGCAGGGTCTCTGAGGCGCTGACCCGCGAGGGGATCGAGTTCGGAATGGTGGAGGAGGAAGGGGTGGAGGCCTGACGAGCGAAGCGCGCCCTGCGGATCGGTACCCCGTCCTGGACTAGCACCGGGACCGCTGCCTCCTGGCCCGAATACAGGCGGAAGGCATCAAAGGAGAATGGGCGGGACGGGGATGACTAACCCCGACCCGCCCATTTCTTTTTGACCTGCAACCCGCTGGTCAGGCCGGACCCGAACGGGCCCGACCTGACCTTCAAGCTACTCTTCCCCGCTTACGGCCGGGGCAGGTTCGGGTTGTGCTGCCGCTCGTTGAACGGAATCGGCAGGCAGGTCTGGTCCTGGACATCCGGAAGTTCGGACTTGTAGTACGGCCCGGGCTGCAGGATGTTGGGGACCGCACCGGGGTTCCGACGCCAATCGCCCATACGCCGGGCGGTGAGCCAGAAGTCGATGGAGCGCTGCGCCATCAACTCGCCCAGCAGGTCGTCGCCCTCGTAGGGCCCATGACCCCCGACCTCACGCCGCTCGTTGATGAACGCCCGCATCTCCGCAGGGTCGTTCCGAGCCTCCACCTCGATGTACCGGGCCTCAAGGCCCGACGCCAGGTCGATGGGCGCCGCCCANTTGTCGAACTTGAGCTGCGACCAGAGACGGAGGGTGTTGTCCTGCGCGTCCCTNCCCGAATCGAAGAACTGGATCCGGGGATCCCCGGTGATCTCAGCCGAATCGTCGGTCAGATCCTGACCGATCTCCCGGTAATGGGGCGGTACCACGAAGGACTCCCGGGTTCCACCAGCCGAGAATGCGAACACACCATTCCCCAGACGCCCTCGGCTTCCAGGATCATCCACAAAGGGGACGTCGAACACGAAGTCATCGGGCACTCCTTGGACCGCCTGGATGGCCTCGGAGGTTCGACCCAACTGAAGTAGCGCACGCCCCTGACCCACCCGGGCGGCAGTGGCGATGTTTGAGGCCTCACCACCCCCGGCTGCGTTGGCCTCGGAGATAGCCCGCTCGAACCGGTTAACCGCCGTCTGCAGCANCTCCTCCGTGTTCATGAGGGGCCCGGGCTGGTTGCCCGGTTGCCACATGGTGCCCTCACAGAACGCCTCAGCCATGAGGACGAGTCCGAAGGCGGAGGTAAAGGCGCCGCGAGCCAGGTTCAACTCCTGACCGGACTCACCGGTCAGGATGTCCAGAACCTGCTCGCCCTGGGCGACGGACCGTGCGAGGGGGAACCAGACGGATCCGTTGTGGGTGCCGTTGGTGAAGTCCACGGCACGCCGCCCGAACTCATTCCGGGTAGGGAAGGTGTCACCCACCCAGGCCTCATTCGTAAACCACGCCGTGTAGACGATCATGCTGCCGTACGCGGAGGCAAAGGTCTGGAAGGCGGAGCGGGCAAACAGGTTCCCGTCCTGCACCGGATCGATTTCCGCCGCATCGATCACGTTGGGATTTCTCACATCGAGGAAGTCATCACACCCCGCGGTCCCAAGCGCCACCAGCGCGGCGACACCCAGGTAGGCCGAGGTCCGGAGGCTCCTCTTGGTTCTTGTATTCATCATCATTGGTCTCCCGGCCTCGATCAGAAGGTGACGTTGACCCGGGCAATGAATCGCCGCGGGTTCGGGAGAGTCAGGAAGTCGGTCCGGCTGAAGCTCGCACCGGCGGCGCTGATCATCTCGGGGTCTGCCCCAAGGTAATCGGTCCAAAGCGCCAGATTCCTGGCTCCCACAGTCAGGGTCGCCCTCTGGGCGCGGAAGAGGCTGGCAACGTCGGAGCCCAGCGTGTAGCTGAGGGAGATCTCCCGGAGGCGGACGTAGCTGCCGTCCTCGTAGTAGGCGTCGTTCACCTGGGAGACGCCGACTCCGCCACCACTCTCCCTGACGAACGGACCGAAGCGTCGCAGCCGCTCCTCATCGGAGATGACATCCGGATCATTCCGCAGCACCCACCGCTCGCCAGTTCCGAACTGACGCTCCCGGAACTGGTCGGTGTTGTTGTAGATGATGAAGTCCCGGGCCCAATCCAGCTGAGTGTAGAGCTGGAAGTTCTGCAGGAAACGGAAGGTGGACGAGAAGTTGCCCTCGTTGCCCGGGTTCGGGTTCCCACGGAAGTTCATGGTGTCGCTGACGATGGCCTGATTGTTCTCAAGATCGAAGCCCACGACGTCGTAGGACCAGTAGCCGAACGCCGGGAAGCCGGGGGTTACCCGCTGGTTCACACCGAAGGGCTCGATGTCACCCAGATCCACCACCTCGTTGGTGTTGGTGGAGAAGTTGACGCGGGCATCCCACGAGAAGTTGGGCAGATCCACGATGCGGCTGTTCACGCCGATCTCCCACCCAGTATTCACCAGTTCACCGATATTCACGAAGGGATCGTTGGCGAAGCCCAGCGACGGAGGCAGAGGCCGGCTCAGGATCAGGTCTCGCGATGCCTTGTTGTAGTACGTCACGTCCAAGCCGATCCGCTCATTCCAGAGGCCGGCATCGAACCCAAACTCCCACTCCTCACCGCGCTCCGGCTTGAGCTGCGGGTTGCCGGGGTTGTTGGGGAGGACCCCGGAAGCCACCTGCGACGCACTGATGGCGAAGGGTGCCGAGGTGAAGGTGGTGAGCGAGGCTCCGGAACCGGGCGAGCGACCGGTAGAACCCCAGGCGCCACGGAGGCGCAGGGTGGGAACCAGCGACTCGAGGCCCACGGGATAGAAACCTTCCTCCGAGATCACGTACGAGATGCCGACTTTCGGGTTGAAGAAGGTGTCCACCTCTTCACCGAAGGCGGAGTTCCGGTCCAGACGACCGCCGATCTGGAAGTAGATCCGGTCCTGGTAGGACAGGTCGAGCTGGGCCAACACGCCCACCTCGCGAGACTCGCCGTAGGACTGCTCCCCGGTGGTCTGGGCCGCTGCGTTGATGCTCCGAGCAGCGTTTGTGGTGAGCCCGATGCCGGTGGATCCGGTGAGATCACTCCGGGTGGCGATGGCCTGGCCACCGAAGGCGATGTCGGCGAGCCAGTTGTCACCAATGGGGCGCTGGATGGAGCCCAGGTAGTCGATGGTGATCTCGTCCCGGTTCTGACGCCGCTGGGAGATCTGGCCGGAGTTCAGGTCCGCCGTCCCGTACCAACCGATGTCGTTCTTCGGGAAGAACGAAACAGCCTCGGACCGGGTCATATCCACACCAACCTGCAGCCGGTTCGAGAACCAGGAGGTGGGGGTGAAGTTGAGGGCCAGGCTCGGAGTGGCCCGAATGACCATGTTGGTGTTCTCGATGGCCGTAATGGCCTCGGTCTGGCGATTTCCGCCGAACCATCCATCCCGTGAATCCCGGCCCACCGAAAGGGGAGTCCCCAGGAGGGCACCACCCAGGAAACCATAGATGTTGTTGTCGTTCTGCGGCATCAGGTTGTCGGTCCGGCCGAGCCCGACGGAGGCCTCCAGGCGCAGATCGTCCCGGGGGGTGAAGTCGAAGTTCATCCGGGCGGTATACCGATTGAACTCGTTGTTGGGGAGCGTCCCCTCTTCCTCATCCACATTGAGAGAGAGGAAGTAGCCGAAGTTCTCGCCACCTCCCCGTCCAGACCAGGAAAAGGAGTGTGCCTGACCTGTACGGAACACACCTTCCCGGGCCAGTGGGCTGTCGGAAACCGGAGTTCCCTCTTCCAGGCCCTCGCAGAGCACGGAGCCCGTTTGGGCCAGAGCCGGGGTGCACACGCCGAAGTTAGCCGGCGGCGTCCAGTTCTGATCCAACTGACCGAACTCGTAGCTCACAGTCTGCTGGAAGGTCTGACCTGCGGCTCCGCGCTTGGTGCGGATCTGGATCACACCGGCCGACGCATCGGCCCCGTATAGGGTCGCGGCGGCGGGCCCCTTCACGATCTCGATGGACTCGATGTCGTCAGGGTTGATGTCGTTCAGACGGGAGGCTGCCTGCCCACCGACCCCGAACAGCTGGTTCTGGCGCGAGTCCATCCGGATCCCGTCGATGATGACGATGGGCTCGTTGGAGAGCTCGATGGAAGCTGAACCCCGCAGTCGGATCCGCTGGGTCGCTCCGGAGGTTCCGGAGGCGGAGGTGATGCTCACGCCGCTGGTGCGCCCCTGAAGCAGGTTTGCCACGCTGCTGATGGGCGCCGTTTCCGTGAGCATCGAAGCGTCGATGGACGCGATGGAGGCTGGCTGGGCACGACGATCCTGCCGACCGGCGGTCCCCGTCACCAAGATCTCGTCCAGGGCAAGCGCCGTCTGCTCCAGGGCAAAGTCCAGCGTCAGCGTCTGGCCGGGCTGGAGCGTCACGGTCTGGGTCTGGGTCCGATACCCGATGAAGGTGGCCCGGACCTGAACCTCACCGGCAGCGACGTTGGCAATGCGGTACCGGCCGTCCGTTCCGGCCAGCGTTCCGCGCTGGGTTCCGACGATGTTCACCTGGGCCGAGCCAACCAGGGCCCCGGTCCGTGCGTCGGTCACGGTTCCTTCGATGGTCCCCGTCTGCTGCGCAGACATGGCCGGCGGCATCACCAGAAATGCCAGCAGGGCCAGAGCGGAGACCAGTCCACTGAACAGACCAGTTCTCGAATTCATACGAAGACTTCCGTGTAGGTGGGGATCGGCGCCCCCCGGGCTGCCCCTCCCATCCGCCTAAACCACGGAGAGGGAGCGCGGCAGTGGCCCGAGTTCATGGCTGGGCCGGGATGCCGCTGGGCGGTCAAGGGACCGCCGGGGCTGAATCGGGAGCGGGCGATTCCCACAGTGATGGGGCGCTTGAGCCGAGGCTGTCTATAGGACAGGCCCAACCCAGGCGTTTCTTCAAGTGGAAAGCAAGTGCGTGGTTCCGGGAGAAGCATACCTCCTGGTGAAGGGGATCCTTGCGAGGCGTGTGTGCATCCTGGGCCTTCCGTTTCAGCCACCCATTCGTCTCAGCCACCCATCCCATGGGCGTTTCAAACGTGGTTGCTCGGTTCGCGTAAGAAACCGACCAGTTTCCGCTGAACGTGGCCCCCACTCAGCATCGTCACCATAACGGGGGCAGGGTTAGATCCGCAACTTGGCGGCAACACTGAATCCGTCACTGATGACCTGCCCTGAAGCAGAACGTCACCTTGGGCCGGCCTCCGCCCAGAGAAAATCCCCACCGACCCCGCCAAGGTTCCAGGTCCCTTACAGAACCCGCACCTCTACAGAACACACACCCCGTCCGTGCCACTCACATTCGCTCAGTGTCAAGCGCCACCGAATGCTTCCCCTCTGGACATTGGCCCCGAGCTCATTTGGCGGACCGCCCGTCTTCAGGATTCGCGCTCCTGGATGGGGGTCTCGATGAGGGGCAAAAGGGTCGGTACGGTAGACCCGACCGAGATGGCCTTCCGCAACCTCTCTGCGGCCGCCTGGGCCGCTGCCGGGCCCGAGGCGTGGACCCTGCCCAGAAGATCGCCCCGGGAAACATGTTCCCCTGGGTGAACGAGCTGGTCGAAGCCAACGGCCGGGTCGATGGTCTGGCCCAGCCGGATCCGTCCACCACCGAGCTCAACCGCAGCCCGGCCAAGGGGGAGGGGCTCAACTCCCTGAACCACGCCGGACCGCTCTGAGCGCACCTCCTCCACCACAGCCGCGCCCGGAAGAAGGTCGGGATCATCCGCGATCGCCGGATCACCACCCTGGCGCTCCACCAGGGATCGGAAGATCTCGAGAGCGGCGCCTGAATCGAGCTTCTCCAGCACTCGTGCTCGGAGGGGATCCCGGCCATTTCCGGCCGCAGAGGGGGATTCCCCCTCCGGTAAAGTCCCACCTTCCGGAACCGACGTGACTTCCGACCCGCCCCTTGGGGAGACCGCCTTCGAGGCATCCGCCACCGCCAGCATCTCGACTACCAGCGCAACGGTGACCTCCCTTAGATCGTGCGGCCCTTCTCCCCTGAGACACTCCAGCGCCTCCCGTACCTCGAGGGCGTTGCCCACGGTGCGACCGAGGGGTCGATCCATGGCGGTGGGAAGAGCCGTGGTGGGAACGTCATGCCGGGTGCCGATATCTACCATGGTCCTGGCCAGTTCCAGCGCCCGCTCCCGATCCGGGAGGAAGGCGCCGCTCCCCATCTTCACATCCAGCACCAACCCGGTCAGCCCCTCCGCCAACTTCTTGCTCATGATGCTGGCGGCGATGAGGGGAATTGACGGAACGGTACCGGAGACGCTGCGCAGGGCGTAGAGGCGCCGGTCCAGTGGCGCGATCTCCACGGTCTGACCGATCATGGCGACCCGGTGGGCCTCCAGATCCGCCACGAAACGGTCCAGGGAGAGGTCGGTGCGGAAGCCCGGGATGGCCTCCAGCTTGTCCAATGTACCCCCGGTGTGGCCCAGCCCCCGCCCCGACATCATGGGCACATAGAGTCCGCACGCCGCCGCCAGCGGCGCCAGCACGAGCGACACCTTGTCGCCGACCCCGCCCGTGGAGTGCTTGTCCACACGAGGACCGGGGAGGTGGGAGAGATCAAGGACGGCTCCGGAGTGGAGCATGGTCCCCACCAGACGCTCCAGCGCCTCCGGAGCCAGTCCCTTGAGGACCACGGCCATGAGAAAGGCCGACATCTGGTACTCTTCCACCTCCCCGGCGGTGTATCCCTCGAGGAAGCGTGTGAGGTCATCCGGATCGAGCTCTTCCCCGTCCCGGACGGCCTCGATGATCCGGACCGGGTTCACTTTTCGTTGAAGCGCTTCCGGGCGCCGTCAAGCGCCTCCTCCACCTTGTCCCGGACCTCATCGGCGATATCTTCCCACCGATCGCTGGCGTTGAATCTGAGATCTTCCGCAGCCCGTGTGATGCGCCGGCGCGTCCGCTTCCCGGATTCTGGTGCCATGAGGATGGCGATGCCCGCCCCGATGGCGGCTCCGCACACCAGACCGGTGAGGAAGTTGAGGGCGCCATTGTCATTCTCGTATTCCATCGATTCCTCCGTGTGTTCAGGGAAGAGTGGGTTTGGCGGGGACCGGTTGGCCCGCTCAGGGAATATAACAGAAGGGCCCTTCGGCCCATAACGAACGTGCATGCTGCTCCGGAAAGTCCTGGGTGAGCTCATGGGCCGGATCCGGCATACCGGGGGCGGCAGCGAGCGCGGACCGTGGTGCTGGAAGGATGGCGCCGTCCGATATACCTTCCGCTAACGGTCCGGAGAGGCGGCTGC
>SL_5KL_010_SEDDRAFT_10000633_pt1 | contig 22527 bp, 18 predicted proteins | sample SodLakKL_010_SED_FD_9118 | JGI IMG/M metagenome (IMG submission 9118) | reverse complement strand
TTATGAAAATTAAACACAACATAAGTTATTGGTCGTGTTAAGGAAAAAAGCTACAAAAAGTTTCTCGAACTACTACCTAAACCTGCTTCCATAAAAACTAGTACTTCAAGACCTGACCCCATAGACCTGCTTCAAGACCTGACCCCATAGAAAAGTAATAACGTGATTTATTATAAAAATTTTTTCTTCATTGCGACAACTATTCTGCTTGTAGCATAGCACAGCATCCGGTTTTGATCAATTAAAAATATCCCATTGAAAGGTACAAAAATCAGATGCAAAAATTGGGTTTCTTATCCTGGTTTCTGTGGTATAATATCGTGGCTTTGGGATGTTGAGAATTAGTGGGGAGGGATATTGATGGATAGACTACGTTACCTTGCAAGGGCTGAAAGCCATATCGGTAAGTTGTGCCTGGAGATTGGTGAACGCTGTGTGGGCAGCCAGGGCAATAAGCAGGCGACGGATTATGCCACCGGGGTTATGCGGGAGTTTGGGTTCCAGGTTAAAACACCGGGCTTTGCTTGTTTTGATTGGGAAGACCGGGGTGCTAGATTAATTGTGGGAAATGAAAACTTCCGGGTCTACAGCAATCCCTATACCACGGGCGGGGAAATCAAGGCCCCTTTGAGTACCGCAGCCACAATTGAGGAACTTGAACAGGTAGAAGCGCAAGGGAAAATAGCTTTTCTGCACGGGCAAATTGCTGCCGAACAGCTGATGCCTAAAAACTTTACCTTTTATAATCCTGATCAACATCGCCGGACTAATGAGCTCCTTGAAAATAGCGGCTTTGTAGCAGTCCTTGCCGCCACTTCACGTAACCCGGAAATAGCCGGGGGTGTCTATCCCTTTCCTTTGATCGAGGACGGGGACTTTAACCTGCCCGGGGCCTACATGACCGATAGCGAAGGAGAAAGGCTCCTGGCTGCAAGCCAGGGGCAAGAAGTCTATCTGAAAATCGATACGCAAAGAAAACCCTCGAAAGGATATAATGTCATCGGCCGCAGGGGCGAAAATCAAGCTGAAAGGGTTGCAGTCACGGCCCATCTAGACAGCAAGCAGGGCACTCCCGGGGCGATTGACAATGCCACCGGCACGGCTGTGCTGCTTTTGCTGGCAGAAATGCTGGCCGGTTACAACGGCCGGATGATGGTAGAACTGGCGGCTTTGAACGGTGAAGACTATTATTCAAACCCCGGTGAAATGCTCTACCTGGAAGAAAACCGGGACCGGTTTGATCAAATCGTCCTGGGCATCAATATTGACGGAGCCGGTTACCGGGGCGGTTCTGCCGCCTACTCCTGCTATGATTGCCCGGAGGAAATTTCATCTGCAGCCCGGAAGATTTTTGATAGCAGCAGTGTTGTCGAAGGCGAACCCTGGTACCAGGGAGATCACGGCCTGTTTTTGTACAACAACCGCCCCGCCCTGGCTATTACCTCGACGGCCATGCAGGATTTGCTGGATATTGCCCATACGCCTGATGACAAACCGGAAATAATCGATTATGATCAGGTAGTCGAGGTTGCCCGCACTGTTTATGAGCTGCTGATCAGCCTTGCAGGCCGGCGCTAAACCGGAAGAAATGACAAACTGGCAGGGAGGCAGAAAAAATCTTGGATATCTTACTTGTTATCGCCATCGTTCTTATCCTGAACCTGGTATTGATCGCTTTTGCGATCATCGATATTATGCAGCGCAGTAATGTTAAGTACCTGTCTAAAACGGGATGGATTATCCTGATGGCTTTCGTGCTTTTCGGGTCGGCCATCTACCTTCTGGTGGGCCGCGGCGAGGACGGAGCCGCCACTTAACGATATTATTTTACCAGATGAAAAGAATACCGAGACTATTTGACTGCCCTGCCGGTAGGTCAATAAAACCGCCTGGCCATTCAAGTCAAGATTCAAGCAAAAGATTAACATAACAGGCAAAGGATGACCATTAAAAGATGCACTCGATCTATCTTAGCCCCGGATCAAGTTACTGCCTTTATGCTCCAACTGCTTTAACCGGCCCGGAACTAAAATTAGAAAATAATATACTGCTAACGATAGAAAACGGCCGGATAGCCGGCCTGAAAACAATCCCTTCCGGAAATTTGCCCGGTGGAGCCGGTTCCGGTGCCCAGTTGATTAAGCTGGACCGGGGGCTTACTCTTATGCCCAGCTTGATTGATGCCCATGTCCACCTGGCCCTGGACGGAGTAAGCTTTAAAGATTCAGTTTCCCGGTGGGATAATGAAGAGGCTTTGCAGTCCCGGATCATAAAAGAACTGCAGGCTGCAGCTGCGGCCGGGATCGGGGCAATCCGGGACGGTGGTGATTGCCGGAACATCAACCTGTCAGCCAGGGACAACTTAGACGAGGAAAGACTGTCCGGTATCTTAAAGCCCCGGATTATATCCACCGGTGAAGCGGTGCGCAGTGAGAACGCTTACGGATCATTTCTTGGCCGCGGTTACAGTAAGCCGGTAGAAATCCCCGCTTATATAGAAGCTTTACACGCAGCAGGAGTGGACCAGGTAAAAGTGATTGCCTCAGGCCTGGTCAGTTTTAACGAATATGGACGGGTCGAAGGCAAGATTCCGGCCCCGGAAGAACTGGAAGCAGTGGTTTTTCATGCCCGCAGGCTTGGCCTTAAAGTTATGGCCCACGCCAGCTCTGATGCGGCAGTAAAAAGGGCTGTCCAGGCCGGGGTGGATTCAATCGAGCACGGCTACTACGCCGAAAAAGATACCCTGCAAATGATGGCAGAAAACCAGGTGGCCTGGGTACCCACCATCGCCCCGGTGGCTGCCGGAGCTGCAAATAGTTTGTTTAACGACGAAGTGAGCCGGGGCAGCGGGTTAATTGAAAAAATTTGCGAGGAACATATCGAAAAGCTGCGTTTTGCCCTGCACAGCGGGGTCATCCTGGGAGCGGGCAGCGATGCAGGTGCGCCGGGGGTCAAGCACGGCGCCGGCCTGATCGCAGAAATGTCTATGTATGCCAGGGGCGCGCTTGCAAATCGCTCTATTTTGAAGGCTGCTACTGCCGCTAACGCGCAAATTTTGGGTCTTGACGGTGATATAGGGACGATCAGGTGCGGCCTTAAACCTGAATTAATTGCCGTGCGTGGCAATCCCCTCCATGATCTGGCCACCCTTAAGCAAGTGCAAATGCGCTTCAGCACCGGGCATTTCAGCAGCGCAGTGAAAAGAACGTTTTCCGGACGGGCAGGCCTCATCCAGGGAAGCATGGGCTGACGAGTATAGATTACTGCATTTTTTGGCGGGCTGCAAAAAACCGGGTAAAAATTATATCCAGCCTCTGCGACTGGTGATTTATTCCTGTCGTGCAAATTTCAGCGCATAAATGCTGGCTGCCTGTCAACACGGAAAGCATAACAATCCGGGCTTGGATTGATATTAAAACGAAATAGTCGAGAGGTAACAATAAATGGCGATAGAAATCCAGGCTTCAAGCGCCCTGCATAAGTTGAAACGAAAAATCCCCTATTCCTGGGACCTGAACATCTACCGGGGGTGCAGCCACGGCTGCCGTTACTGCTACGCTCTTTACTCCCATCAATATGTTGGCTCCGGCTCTAAGAGAAACTGTGAACCGGCAGCGGAAAAAGCTCGGAAGCCCGGGAAAGAAACTCCAGTCCAATCCTCAACGGAAGCGGCGGCTTCAGCCGCACCAGGGGGCGGTTTCTTTTCTGATATCTATGTCAAAACAAATATTCCCGACCTTTTGGAAAAGGAGCTGAGCGCCGGAAGCTGGAAGCGGGAAGTGATCAACATCGGCGGGGTTACCGACAGTTACCAGCCGGCTGAAGAACTCTACCGCCTGATGCCCGAGATATTGAAGCTCCTGATCAAATACAAAACCCCGGCCATCATCTCCACCAAGTCCGATTTGATCCTGCGGGATTACGATTTAATCGACAGGCTGTCCCGTATTACCTATATAAACGTGGCTTCGACCATTACCACCATGGATGAGAACCTGCGAACGGTTATCGAGCCGGGCTCGGATCCTTCCGCAAAGAGGTTTGCTGCGCTCAAGGAGTTCAGGAAAACCAATGCCTCAATTGGCCTGCATGTCATGCCCATTCTGCCCTTTTTAACCGACGGTGAAGATAATTTTGACCGGCTGTTTTCTGCTGCGGCGGGCAGCGCTGTCCATTACGTCCTGCCCGGTGTCCTCTATCTAAGAGGTAAAACCAGGCCCTATTATTTTAAGTTCCTGGAAAAGCACTATCCCGAACTGGCCGGGCAATACAGTGCTCTTTACAAAAAGGGTGGGGCGGACAAATCCTACAAAAACAGCCTCTATGAGATCGTCAACAGGCTGCGGGACAGTTACAACCTTTCGAGCAGTTACATGAAGCCGATGCGGGAAAAGCTAAAAACTTAGAGAAGGATTTCCTCAGTCAGTTTATGTTGAATCCATGCTGAAGGATTATCGTAGGAGTGTTCTTATTCACGGGCGCCGGCTGCAGCCCTTGTGGCAAGTTTCTTTTGCCGCTTTCTTTCCAGGACGGCGGGAGCAAAGCGGTTGGTCCCCCATACTCCGGCCAGGATAGCGGCGGTGCCGACCAGGTGGTACCAGAAGACCAGTTCCCCGCGGAAAACCACCCCGGCGGTAATAGCGACTACAGTGACCATGTTGGCAAATACCGAGCCCTGCGTAGCCGTGATTTTGCTTAGGACGAAATTATAGAGAAAAAAGGCTACTACTGATGAGAATACGCCCAGGTAGAGGACTGACACCCACTGTTCGGCCAGTGGGGTTAAGTAAGCATTCATTGCCCCGGCGTTATAATGCCCCCCCAGGGCGATGGCGTTAAAAACTACTGCCCCAAAAACCATCATGATCCAGGTTGTCCGCACCGGAGGGTGCTTGACGGAAGCCTTACGGGAAAAGATGTTGAAACTGGCTCCGGCGATAACAGCGGCCAGAAGAAACGCAGTGCCGACAGGGTTAGCCCCGGCGATGGACTGGGCGTCCATGTAGATAATGAAGATGGCTCCCCCGACTGAAGCGATAATAAAGAAGAGCTGGACCCGGTTTGGATATTCGCGCAGGAAAATAGCGGCAAATATGGTCACAAAAATAGGGATAATGGCAATCATCATTCCTGCATAAGACGATGAAGTGAGCAGGATGCCGGTTGTTTCAGTGGCAAAATAAAGGATCGGTTGAAACAGGGCCAGGGGCAGCAGGTTAACGTAATCGGCGGGAGTGACATTGATTTTGATCAACCCGAAAACCCGCAGCAGGCTCATGGCCAGTACTGCGGCAGCGAAGCGCAGGCCGAGCAGGTGAAAGGGAGAGAGGTGGTCGAGAGCGCCCCTGGTAAACATGAAAGAAAAGCCCCAGGTCAGGGCTACCCCCACCCCGGCCATGTAAGGCAGGTATTGTGCTAACTTAGTCAAAATCGTTCACCCTTTTTGCCGGACTAAGCACTACTATACAACAAACAGCTGCAGGGTGGAAGGGGCAGCTTAAAATCTTAAATAATTTCTGTTTTACAGTCCTGTTCCTCTTGATTATTCTAATCAAAAATGGATAATATATATAAACCATAGTAACTGGCTGTAAAAACACCGTACAGACTTCAAATTAGCAGGCTAAGCTGGTGTAACTGGCAGTAATACTTCATAGTGCTGTAGATTACTCACTATTCTTCAGGAAAGCGGTGGTTTATATCATCGTGAATACAATGCAGGGGGCATTTTTATTTTATAAACAGGGGGGATGAAAACAGTGACAGGCATGAATAAAAAGCTGCGGCCGGTCATGACGGTCGCGATCCTGACGGTTATTATTGGGATGCTGCTTTTTGCCGGAGCGGGATGCAGCAGGACAAAGGTAACAGAAGATTTTTACCAGGCTTACCAGGTGCGGCAGGGGACGGTCCTGGAGATCTACAATCCTAACGGGCCGGTCTCGGTTGAGGGATCGGATCTAGAAGAAGTTGAAATAGCCGCTCTTAAAGAAACCTACCAGGGCCAGGAAGCCCTGGACAGGGTCGATATTTATATTGATATAGATAATACGATGGTTATTGAAACCATCCATCCCGACGACGCCAAAAATGTGACGGTCAGCTATGATATTAAGGTGCCGGAAGGGGTCTGGGTTTCCATCATAGATTGTTCTAATGGCAATATCGAGGTCAAGGGAGTAACCGGTAATCCAGTGCTTACCACCTCCAATGGAAACATTATTGCCAGCGAGGTTGACGGAGTAGTATCAGCCCGCAGCAGCAACGGCGACCTGGTGGTCAGCGCCATCGAAGGCCTGGCTGTTTTGAGGACTTCCAATGGCAATATCGAGGCCGAATTGCAGGATCTGGCCGAAGACCTGGAAATCAGGACCAGCAACGGAACGATCAAACTTTCTATCAACCCGGAACTGGCCCTTGACCTGGAAGCAAATACATCAAACGGGGAAATCAGTTTTGGCAACCTCGGCCTGGAAACGACCCTGCTGGAACAGACAGCCCTGGCCGGGAGCATGAACGGGGGCGGACATATGCTTAACATTACAACTTCGAACGGCTCAATTGAACTGGGCCAGCTGCAGTAACTCAGCTGGTTGGCGGAGGTATCGACGATTTGCCCTTTGAGCAAACTGCTGTATTTATTACCCTGGCCCTGGCCCTGGGCCTGTTTATCTGGGGCAGGTGGCGTTATGATTTGGTGGCTGTGCTGGCCCTGCTCTTTCTTGCCATGGTCGGGATCGTGCCCGGTGATGAAGCGTTTTACGGGTTTGGACACCCGGCAGTTATTACTGTAGCCGCCGTCTTAATCCTCAGCCGGGCCTTGATGAATTCAGGCCTGGTTGATTTTATGACCCGGTTTATGAACCGGGTCAGCAGCCGTCCCGAACTGCAGTTTGGGATGCTGGTGGCGGCGGTGACCGTTTGCTCGGCTTTCATGAACAATATCGGAGCCCTGGCCCTGTTCATGCCGGTCGCCATCCGCATGGCCCGCAAAAATAACAGCTCTCCGTCAATACTGCTCATGCCTCTGGCTTTCGGGTCGCTTCTGGGCGGCTTGATGACCCAGATCGGCACCCCGCCGAACATCATTATCTCCCTGTTCCGGGAGGATTCAGCTTCTGGTGGGCAATTTGGGATGTTTGATTTTACCCCGGTGGGTGCAGGAGCGGCCCTGGCCGGGGTTGTTTTTATTCTTTTCATCGGCTGGCGCCTCATACCGGGCCGGAAGGGGCAGACTGCGCCGGAAGACCTGTTTGAAATAGATAACTACCTTACCGAAGTCTATGTTCCCGAAGGCTCCAGGTATGCCGGCAAAAGGCTTTTAGACCTGGGGCATGCTACAGAGGGAGATATAATCGTGGTGGGCCTGGTGCGTAATAAAACAAAACTGCCCTTCCTGTCACCGTACCGGATTTTTGAAGAAGGGGACCACATCATTATTAAAGCCAATGCCGAAGACCTGAAGGAATTCCTGGATGTAACCGGGCTGAAGCTGACCGCTTCCCGTAAGCTCAGCGCCGAGGATTTACGCTCCGACGATATAAATGTTGCTGAAGCAGTAGTTACAACGAACTCCGCCCTGGAAGGTCAAACGGTGCGCTCGTTGAACCTGCGCTCCATCTACGGCATTAACCTCCTGGGCATATCCAGGGAAGGAGCCAGGCTCCAGTCCCGCCCCGACCGGGTCCGGTTCCGGGCCGGCGACGTCCTGCTCCTGCAGGGCAGATCGGAAGCGTTGAAAGAAGTCATGTCTACCCTGGGCTGCCTGCCGCTGGTAGAAAGAGGTCTCAACCTGGGCCGGCCGCCCCGCCTGCTTTTATGCCTGTCCATATTTTTGGGTGCCCTGACCCTTACTGCTTTGGGGATCCTGCCCATCCAGGTTGCCTTTGCCGCAGCAGCGGCGGCCATGATCCTGCTGGGGTTCGTGGCCTTAAGAGAGCTTTATGAGAGTATTGACTGGCCGGTAATAGTTTTGCTGGGGGCGATGATCCCGGTCAGCAAAGCCCTGGAAACCACGGGCGGGGCCCAGGCAATCGGTAATGTCATATACTACTATGCCGGCGGAGTTGCCCCCTGGGCTACCCTGGGATTGATCCTGACCCTGACCATGCTGTTATCCAACGTGGTTAATAATGCCGCTGCCGCCCTCCTGATGGCTCCGGTTGCCCTCAGCGTCGCTGCGGGAATTGGAGCCTCTGCAGATCCCTTCCTGATGAGCGTGGCGGTGGGGGCCTCATGCGCTTTTTTGACCCCCATCGGGCACCAGTCCAACACCCTGGTCATGGGACCGGGAGGCTACCACTTTGGGGATTACTGGCGTATGGGACTGCCGCTTTCCCTGCTTTTGCTTATTGTTGCCGTGCCCCTGATTTTGCTGGTCTGGCCGCCCGGCCTGTAGAGGCCCGGATGCCTGGATTGAAATATTTAACCCCAGGCCTGTTTAGTGATATAATTAATGCTCACTGCCTGAATTGAGGAATAATAGGAATAAATAGATAGGAAAGAAGATCTATAAAGGCCTTTGAGGGCCCGGATTACTGGGTATAGGAGCTGCCATCGTCAATGACTGTAGATATTATACAGATAGCAATTATCCTTGCTGCGGTAATTGTTTTATTTTCAACCGGCTGGGTTCGGATGGACATTGTTCCCCTGCTAATTCCCTTTGCCCTTGTAGTTACGGGGCTTGTTACCGCAGAAGAAGTTTTTCTCGGTTTCAGCAGCACTGCGGTAATTACGGTGGCTTCCCTGTTTGTGATCACCACCGGGCTGGTCCGCAGCGGAGTGGTCAACCGGGTAGCCGACAGCCTCAACCGGCTTACGGGTAAAAGCGACCTGCGCCTGATGCTGGCCGGCACAGCCTTGCCAGGGGTGGTGGCCGGTTTTATCATTGTTACGGCAACAGTGCTATTTTTCATCCCCACCTTGATGAGGATGGCTTTCCTGGGCGGCGTTTCCCGTTCACGCCTGCTGCTCCCGCTGGTTTCATCCTGCCTGCTCGGGGCCAACCTGACCCTGATCGGGGCTTCCCACAACCTTGTCGTCAACAGCCTTCTTGAAGAATCCCTGGGTTTCGGTTTCAGTATTTTTGAATTTATGCCCCTTGGGGCGATCCTGCTCCTGGTGGGGGTGCTTTACAGCGTTTTCCTGGGCTGGCGGCTGCTGCCGGCAGAAGACCCCGGTAATAACGGGCCCGACCTGGAACGGCCTGATCTGATAGAAACTTACGGCCTGGTGGATCGACTCTGGGAAGTTTGGGTCCAGGACCGCTCGCCGGCAGTAGGAAAAACAATCCGGGAACTGGGCCTGGGGGAAAGATTTGGTTTATGCGTGGTGGCCGTGGTCCGTTCTGATCACCAGCTTCCGGTGGAGCAAACAGAAATGCGGATTGAAGCCGGCGATATCCTGCTGGTGCTTGGCAAGGAAGGCCGGGTATCAGAGCTGGCCGACAAGGAAGGGCTCTTTCTGGCCGGCCACCCACGGGAACACAAAAGGCTGCCCCTCAGCACCGCCGAAATGGTGGAAGTTGTAGTTCCGCCGCGTTCGCCGGTTATCGGCAAAACGTTAACCGAAATAAACTTCCGGGAAAATACCGGGTTGAGCGGAATTGCCCTCTGGCGTGAAGGTGCTCCCTACCGGACCGATGTAGGCCACATCACCCTGCAGGAAGGAGACGGTTTGCTTTTATTCGGGGACCGGACCAAGACCAGGAGTTTTAAGCCTGGAAAAAGTTTCCGCTGGCTGCATGCTCCGCGCCGGGAAGAAGCGCCTCCTGAACTGCGCCGTTACGGCCCTTATGCCGTGCTGATCCTGCTGCTGGTTATCCTCAGCGCGGCCTTGAACTGGTTGCCGGTGGCGGTTGCCGCCGTTACAGGTGCTGCCTGCATGGTCCTGATCGGCCTCCTCAAACCGCGCGAGATCTATGAAAGTATTGAATGGCAGGCAATTATCCTGATCGGCTGCCTCTATCCTCTCGGGTTGGCCCTTCAAAACAGCGGGGCTTCTTCCTTATTGGCGGACGTCCTGCTATCTGCCAGTAATTACGAACCCCTGCCGGTGCTGGCCTTTATAGCGCTGGCGAGCATCCTGCTTACCCAGCCCATGCACAACGTAGCGGCCGCTGTTATAATGACTCCGGTAGCTCTCAGTGCAGCCCAGGCCCTGGGTTCAAATCCGAAAACATTTGTCATGGCCGTGATAGTCGGAGCCTCTGCCGCTTTCATGATGCCGATGGGCCATCCCATGACTTTGCTCGTCCAGAAACCGGGCCGCTACCGGTCAGTCGATTATTTAAAATACGGAGCTGGTTTAAGCCTGCTGGTTTTCCTGGTGATTATCCTGGCTGTCCCCCTGATCTGGCCCTTTTAAACATTAAAGTATCGTTTTCCCCGGTTCTTGTTCTTGCCGGGCTGACCAATTATATTAGCTCGTTATAGCAACAATTTTGGCTTGCATGCAGGTTATAGGGGGATAGTGTCGAAAAGAATGTATTCATGTGGTTTAAGTATTAGCATCAAACTGTGTTAAGCGGCACTGCAAAGAAAACCTTCAGGGCAGTCCAGCAAGGGAGATGAATTACGGTGAAAAAAAACAGCATGTTTATATTAATTGCTGCTTTCCTGGCAGCGCTGTTTTTATCTGCCGCGGCCGGTTGTGCTCCCGACCCGGGACCGGTGGAAGATCCAGATGAAGATCCTGCCAAGGAGAATGAAACAGAAATTCCGGAACCGGTTAACGACGAAGTCGAAGTTGAAGATCCGGAACCGGCGGCAAACTATTTCTGGCCCTGGATCAGCCACGGCCAGCTCGTCCTGTCCAGCACTGAAGTTATTGATGGCCCCCACCTTTTTGAATCCGATCCCGGTTTTGTGGGTGAATTTAGCCGCGATACTGACTACAGCGGCCGGGTAGTGTGGCTGGTGGACCAGACCGATGTATTTGAAATAGAGTGGGTAACTTTAACTTTTGACGTCGATTATTATGCCATGCATGAATGGGATCTTGAACTGAACTTCATATTTGAACTAGAAGATCTGGACCCGGTGCCAGAAGACGAAGGTGAGCAGATTTTTGAAGTGAGTTTAGCCGAGGAACAGGAGGGCTTCCGGGTTGAGATCGACAGGCTTATCCTGGGTAAAGAACAGGAAGGCAGTTTCACTGCCGCCCCTATCGATTACGTAGCCCTGGAAATCGAGTTAACGGTAGTGGATAAACCTTAGCTATAAGGAGTGTTTGCACTTGAATGCGATCGACGGAACAGCTGTAAATACGATCCGTTTTTTGGCAGTTGATGCTGTAGAAAAGGCCGCTTCCGGACATCCCGGGCTGCCCATGGGTGGGGCGGCCGCAGGGTATACCCTGTGGACCCAGTTTCTCAAGCATTGCCCCGACGCCCCGGACTGGGCCGACCGGGACCGCTTTATCCTTTCGGCCGGACACGGTTCGATGCTTCTTTATGCCCTGCTGCATCTTTTTGGTTACGAGCTGTCCCTGGAAGAAATCAAGAATTTCCGCCAGTGGGGCAGCAGGACCCCCGGCCACCCGGAATTTGGCCATACACCCGGTGTTGAAACCACTACCGGGCCCCTGGGACAGGGCTTTGGCAACGCAGTTGGCATGGCCATTGCCGAACGCCGCCTGGCTGCTGAATTTAACCGTCCCGGCTACCCCCTGGTCGATCACTATACCTATGTATATGCCGGTGATGGCTGCATGATGGAGGGGATTTCTTCCGAGGCTGCTTCGCTGGCCGGGCATTTAAAGCTGGGCAAGCTGATCTGCCTTTATGATGATAACAAGATTACCATAGACGGTAGTACTGATATTACTTTTACCGAAGACGTTGGTAAGCGCTTTGAAGCTTACGGCTGGCAGGTGCTGAAGGTTAAGGAAGGGAACCGGGTGGAAATGTTATCTGAAGCGATTACAGAAGCCCGGCAGGAAACCGATCGCCCCAGCCTGATCATGGTTCAAACCGAAATCGGTTACGGTTCTCCGGGCAAGCAGGGCACAGCCGGAGTACACGGCGCCCCCCTGGGCGCAGAAGAAGTAGTGGAAACCAAGAAAAACCTGGGCTGGCCCCTGGAACCAGATTTTTATGTCCCCCCGGAAGTCTACGAGCACTTTTTGGGGTTCAAGGAGACCCTCAGGGCCAGGAAAGAAGAATGGGATGCCCTTTTGAGCGATTACCGGCACGAGTATCCTGAACTGGCTGAGAGATGGGACAGCTGGTTTTCGGGACAGGTTCCGGATGAACTGGAAAATGACAGCAGGTTGTGGGATTTTGATGATCAACCCCTGGCTACCCGGGCCGCATCCGGCCAGGTCATGCAGGTTCTAGCCGAATACTTACCCAACATGATTGGCGGTTCAGCCGATCTCAACTCTTCTACGAAAACAGGTTTGAAGCAGTTTAGTGATTTCCAGGCCGACAACCCGGGCGGCAGTAACATTCATTTTGGCGTCCGCGAGCATGCCATGGGAGCCATCTTGTCCGGCCTGTGCCTGCACGGCGGCCTGCGCCCTTTTGGATCGACCTTCCTGGTCTTCTTCGACTACATGAAACCTTCAGTGAGGCTGGCAGCCTTGATGGGTCTGCCGGTGGTTTATGTCTATACCCATGACAGTATCGCCGTGGGGGAAGACGGCCCCACCCACCAGCCTGTCGAACAGCTGTCTCACCTGCGTTCCATACCGAACATGCATGTTCTCAGGCCTGCTGACGGCAGGGAAACGGCGGCAGCCTGGCTGCATGCCCTGCAGCGCCGCTGCGGACCGACAGCTCTTATTCTTTCCAGGCAAAAATTACCCCAGCTGGAGGGCAGCGGTAAAGAAGCCCTCCGGGGGGGCTACATTATCCACCGGGAAAAAAGCGGCAGCCCGGAATTGATTATAATCGCCAGCGGATCCGAACTAGAACCTGCTCTTAAAGCAGCAAGTAAACTGGAGGATAATGGGCGCAGCGTGCGTGTGGTTAGCATGGTCAGCCGGGAACTTTTCCTGGCCCAGGATGAAGCATACAAAGAAGAAGTCCTTCCTTCTGCTGCCGACAAAAGGTTGATCGTGGAAGCGGCCCTGCCTGCGGGCTGGGAAAGCTTCACCTGCTCCGGGGGGATGGTAATCGGCCTCGATGCTTTCGGTGCTTCTGCTCCCGGTCCGGAGGTCATGGAAAAGAAGGGCTTTACAGTGGAGAACCTTCTCAGGCAGGCGGAAGTTATTCTTGATTGATGAAGAGTCTCGACTTAACTTCGCCTGCATTTCCTTGCTTGCACTTTTTGCGTTTTTTAAGGTTTCTTAAGCAGGCCGGGCAATGCCAGATAAAGTGAACTGAGCTGAGACTTTATTCTCATTACTTAGAACTACTGCTCCTGGCAAATAACAGTTTCCTTCCCTGTTCCTTGTTGTGATTTGGCCCCATTATGATACGATCTGACCTCATACTACCGGCTCCATGATGCATTATGCCCTGTTAAACCGGGGCCCGATTTGTTATGATCATTATAGAGTTTTAAAGATACAGGAGAGGATCAGTATTGATAGCCAGCGCCAAAAACAGAGCCTGCAGAAACGGGCAGCGTGCCTCCTGCAGGCCTTTAAAAGGCAGTATGGGCCGCTTAATCATAGCAGCCGGTGTTCTTATAGCAGTTCTTTTGGTTTTTAACCTGTACTTACTGGCCCAGAGGGCCGGAGATAAAGAACAGCTTGAAGCCCTTTCTACACGGGTGGAGGAACTTGAAAAAGAAAGGGCAGGCCTGCTGGAAAATTTCCAGGCCCTGGAACAAGAACTGGTATCGGTCAGGGCTGAAAAGGCAGCTTTGAAAGAAAGAACAGGTGTAGAAGAGGGAATATTTACAATGAAAGGCCTGGTCGAAGTCAGGGATTTGTGTTCCGGCCTGGAGGTAGAACTGAAGTATGCAACAGAAGATAATTTTACCGGCCGCCGCCTTTATCCGGTAGAGGTTTGCCTTTTGCGGGAAGAAACTGCGAAAAAATTAGCTGCCGCCAATGCCGAGTTCATGGCCGACGGCTACCGGCTCAAGATCTGGGATGCCTACCGGCCCCTGAGTGTCCAGGAAGCGCTCTGGGAACAGAAACCGGATCCCGTTTATGTTGCCGACCCGGAAACCGGTTCAAACCATAACCGCGGCGCCGCTGTCGATGTTACCCTGGTTGATGAGGAGGGCAGAGAGCTGGAAATGCCCACCGGCTTCGATGTTTTTACTGCCGAAGCTTCCCGATCTTACCCGGATATGTCATCTGAGGCCCGTGAAAACATGGAGTACCTGACAGAAGTGATGGTCAAAAACGGGTTTACGCCGATTGAAAGCGAATGGTGGCATTTTAATGATGCCGATGTTGCTGAATATGCAATAATAGACCTGGACCTGGAGGACTTTGTTGCAGGGTATTTTTCGCGGTAAGCTTTAATGTTTGTAACTACAGCCTGTTGCCCTTGTTAAGTGATAAGCGGCGCTATGGGGACGGTTTGAAAGCTTCTTAAAGCATAATATAAGGCCGAAGGGAAGACCGGTGGAACCGTCCCCTGTGGCTTAGCGGGCTATGCATGAGTAGTGATTAATGTTTTAAAGGCGTAATAAGCCGCTCAGCAGCAGGGTTCAGGTGCCCTTTTTAAAGCTGCTAAAAAATAAACCGGGGTTGTTACTTCTCAGCTGTCATCAATGCAAAATGAAGCACGACAGCAGTAACAACTGGGCTTAGATTAGCGTTTCTGCATCCTGCCGGTCCTTGACCGAAAAGGTATAATTAACCTACAGGCTGTAAGGCTTTAGAGAAAAGCAGGGCAGACAGTTTTTTCGGGGAGGAAAATATTGCGTAAAAAACGGTTAAACAAGAAAAAGGTATTCTTCCGGCTGGCGGTTGCAGCCGTTCTGGTCATAATTATTGGCGGGACACTGTTCTATCTGTGGCCGGAAATACCTGTGCGGATGCAGGCATTGAACGATTTCGCCGATCCTGAACCGGTGGAAGAAACCGATGATCCTGCAGCAGTAGAACCTGGCGATGATGCCGCCGCAGAACCTGAAGAAATAGACGATCCCTTTGAAGATCAGGAGGAAACAGGCGAGCCGGAAAAAGAGCCAGATAAAGAGGAAGAGGAAAAGGAAGAGGGAGAGGAGGAAATCGTGACCACCCCTGAAGAAGAGGCCGCCCGGCCGGATCAGGATCAAAAAATAATTTCCGATGGAGATTACCTCCTGGCCCTGGTTACCAAGCAGACTACCCTGAAGCCCGGTTACCAGCCGGCAGAGCTCAAAGCGGTGCCTTCGTACATGAATCCCTCTTACCAGATGTATTTGCGCGCAGAAGCGCTTGAACACCTGGAAAAGCTCTGGAATGCGGCGAAAGAAGACGGGGTCATCTTAAGCATCAGGTCCGCCTACCGGAGTTACGAAACCCAGAAGCAGCTTTTCAAAGACTATGCCAGCCGGCACGGGGAAGAAGAAGCCAACCGCTTCAGCGCCCGGCCTGGCCAGTCCGAGCATCAGCTTGGGACGGCTGTTGATTTCGGCGGGACCGAGGCGGATTTTACAGCCCGCTTTGGAGAGACCGAACAGGGGCGCTGGCTGGCTGATAACGCTTATAAATATGGCTTTGCCATGAGCTACCCGCAGGGTAAAGAGCATATTACAGGTTATATTTACGAGCCCTGGCATTACCGTTACATCGGGGTTAACCATGCCCGGCAGTGGAAGGAAACCGGGCTGACCCTTAAAGAGTACCTGGAAAATCAGCCCCAGGAGTTTGAATAAAACGGGCACTCACTTCACTTCAAGTAATGGAGGGATTGTAGAATGGTTAATTATGAACAGCTAACCCCGGAAGAAAGGACTTTTGGCATGCTGTGCCACCTTTCGGCCCTGGCCCTATTTATCCTGCCCTCTTTCGGCAATATCTTCGGGCCCCTCATTTTCTGGTTGATTAAAAAAGACCAGTCGGCCTGGATCGACCGGCAGGGTAAGGAAGCCCTCAATTTTCAGATCAGCATTGTCATTTATGTTTTTGCGGCCTTTTTCCTGATGCTCCTGCTGGCCATAACCGTGATCGGGATACCGCTGGCCGTGTTAATAGGCATCGGTTTGGCCGTGTTCTGGCTAATTATGGTGATCACGGCCTCTATAAAAGTTAATAACGGCGAGGACTTTCGGTATCCTTTGAACATCAGGTTTATCAAGTAATTGCCGGTGGATACCCGTAATCTGTGCTTGCATTCTTATGCATAATGTCTTATGATGGAGAAAGCCAAAGGACAGCGTTGTTTGATTGAATAAACTCCATTCAGACAGCGATTTTATTATAAGGGGGTTTAAGTATGACTAATGGAAGACAGTTAGCACAGGATGACAAAACGTTTGGCATGCTCGCTCATCTTGCAGCACTGGCCCAGTTTGTGGTTCCCACTTTTGGGAATGTAATCGGTCCCCTGGTAATCTGGCTGATCAAGAAAGATCAGTCCGAATGGGTGAATAAGCAGGGTAAAGAAGCGCTCAATTTCCAGATCAGCATCGCTATTTATACCCTGATTTCCATAATCCTGATTCCCTTGATTATTGGGATTATTTTGCTTATCGGTATCGGGATATTCTGGTTGATCATGGTTATCCTGGCCACCATCAGGGTCAGTGAAGGAGAAAGCTTCAGGTATCCGCTCAGTATTCGTTTTATCAAGTAAGTACACACAGGAACTTCTACAACAATCCGGTATTCTAAAATCTACAAGGGATAGGGTATAACAGTACCCATCCCTTTTCTAACCCTACAGCAGTTACCCATACATTCATATAAACCTGGTTTTTCAAATGAACAGGGATAATTTGAAGCAGCGAAAATAGTGCGTTACAAAATCTGGCCGGTCCGGGTAAAGGAGTGTTTTCAAATGCAGAAAATTGTCCTCATTGAACCGCAATCGAAGGAAGATCACGTCTACAAGCACGTACTTATGCCCCGCCTGGGGCTGCCGATACTGGGAACCCAGCTCAAGCAGGAAGGCTACCAGGTCAGTTTTCACCTGGGCACGGTTGATTCACTGCCCTGGTCTAAGATCCTCAATGCCGATTTAGTGGGCATATCAACTACTACCGCCACCTGCCGCGAAGCATACCAGATCTCAGGTCTGCTTCGTTCCCATGACATACCGGTTATCATTGGCGGCATTCACGCTTCCTTTGTTTCCGAAGAAGCGGTCCACTTTGCCGATTATATTGTCCGCGGAGAAGCCGAGGAGAGTTTTCTGCCCCTGGTCAGGGCCATAGAAGCGGGGCAGGAGCCTGCAGGCATTCCGGGAGTGTCTTACTGGAAAAATGGAGAACCTGTGCACAACCCGCACCAGCAGTCGGCTATCGATATGGATACCCTGCCCGTTCCTGATTTGTCCATGATGGATAATGCCTCGAAGATGTTAAGTATCCCCGTGATGACCTCGAGGGGCTGCCCTTACGACTGCAGTTTTTGCTGTGTTACAAAGATGTTTGGGCGTCGTTACCGTTACCGCTGCACTGAAAGTGTTCTGGAAGAACTGGCCCAGTTCCCGGATAAACATGTCTTCTTCTGCGATGACAACTTTGTGGCCAATACAAAGCGCAGCAAGGAACTGATGCGGGAAATGATTGAGCGTCCTGAAATCAGGATCAAAGGCTGGGGTGCCCAAGTCCGGGCTGATGCTTCGTATGATGATGAACTAATGGACTTGATGTGCCGTTCCGGCTGCAGCATCGTTTATATCGGTTTTGAATCCATAAATCCCGAAACGCTCAAGGGCTACAATAAAGAACAAAGTGTCGATGACATTAAGGAAGCGATACGCCGCTTTCATGAATACGGGATCAGGATCCACGGCATGTTTGTCTTCGGGGGCGACGGCGATACCGCAGAGACGATCAGGGAAACGGCCGACTTTGCCGTTGAAGCCAAGATCGACAGTGTCCAGTTCATGATGCTTACACCCATGCCGGGCACGCCCTTTTACGAGCAGTTGGAGAGCGAGGGCAGGATCATCAATTACGACTGGTCTCTTTACGACGGGCACTATGCCGTTTTCAAACCGGCCCTGATGACCCCGGAAGAGTTGCAGCGAGAAACCCTAATGGCTCACAAAAGGTTTTATTCCCTGGCCAATATTTTCAAAAATGTTACCACTACCGGTTGGGCTTCCGCTCTCTACCGGGCCCTCGGTTTCGGCCTGGCCAGGCATTTTGCTTTCCAGAGCCGCTGGTATAACCGCTACCTCAAAAACCAGGCCTATGCCAAATACCGCCCGGTAACCCTATTTTACCGCCAGTTGGAAGCCCCCGCTGCAGGCAGAGAATCAGGGGAAACTTCCACTTCCCCGCTCAGGATTTCTTTAACCGAACAAAAAGGGATCCTTTACCTGAAAATAAAAGGTATTGCCGACAGCCTCCAGCTTAAAGAGCTAAACCGGACCCTGAAAAAAATGCTGCCCCGGCACTACAACCAGATGGTGGTTAACATGGAGGGCCTGCGTTTTGCCTCCGAAACAGCCGCCGCCGGCTTCGCCTCCTACCTGGAGAAGCTGGGATCAAAAGTGCGCCGCCTGCAGGTGGTAACAAAAGCAGAAAAGCAGGCCCGCAGCCTGCTGAACTGGAAACGAAAAAGCCGCTTCAAGCTGCCCCGCTTCGAGCTCATGCTCCACAAGCATTAAAACCCGCCACGGGAACCCGCCACGGGGACGTTTCACCTGTCATGTTTTCGACCCGCCACGGGGACGTTTCATCTGTTATTTGTTGTGTACCGGGGCTTTCGGGGTTGTCATGGGGACGCTTGAGGTGACAAAAGGACATTTTTTTTAACATACATGGGCATATGCCAGGAAGCTGTTAGGGACAAATTTCTTCTGACATATATCTAAGGGTATGCCGGGTTTTTGCTACCAAAACCTGATTTCGCTAACGGCCAAGAAATAACCCAGGAAAAAAGCGATCAGGCATAAAAAAAAGAGAATTCCCCAGGATCTGCCGCGGACCTTTTTTTTCTTTCTAGAACTGCGGGCCAATTAACACCCTCCTTTCACACCTAACACGGGGACATGCCACGGGGACGCACATGCCACGGGGACGTTTCATCTGTCATATGGCAAGTATAAAGGGGAGTTGCCATGGATGCGTTTCCCTTTTATTAATATCAGATCACAACTTATCCGCCGTTTTGATCCCTGCTTATTCTACTGCGATTCATTGTAGTTAAAAACCCTCCTCAGGTCAAGTTATCTGACACGGGGACGTCACCGCCGCTGCCACGGGGACGTTTAACCTGTCATCTGTTTTGAACCGCTATTGATGTTATTGAAGAGATAACAGGTGGTGTTACGGAGACGTTTCCTTTTCTACAAAATAGGTGAGTGGTAAAGATTTTCTTCAAATAATTGCCCCCTTTACTCTTGCGTAGATCTACATTATAGTTTAAATCGCTCCTTAGCTCCAACCTCCCAATATTTTTTAATAATGCCAATCATGGAAGCCTGCCTGATAATACATAAGTGGCTGATAGTTCTTGCAAAATGTTCGGAATAAAGATATAGTTATTCTATATTACTAGAAATGGAATTAGAAGTACGAGTGGAATCAAGGTAAATTTTAATTTTCCATGTGTTTTTTCAAGGCTTAATTTTTATGAACAAGGTAGTAACCGGGATTAATACTGGGGGCAAAACGAATTTACGAATTCCATTTTAGGCGGTGCGGTAACAAATCCTAACTTCAGGTGATGCTAATATGTCAAGACAAGCAAGAGAAAAAAGCAGTACTGGGATTTATCATATAATGTTGAGAGGGATTGATAAAAGAGATATTTTCATCGAAAATGAAGACCGCATGAAGTTTATTGATAATATATCAAAGGCCCAGGAAGTCGGTAAATTTGCGACGTATGGGTATTGTCTTATGGATAACCATATCCATATGTTGTTAAAGGAAGCCGAAGAAGTAGGGACAAGTATCAAGCGTATTACCGTAGGATATGTTGGATGGCATAATCGTAAATATGAACGAACGGGGCACTTGTTTCAAAATAGGTATCTGAGTGAAAAAGTGGAAACAGAAAGTTACCTGTTGACAGTCTTAAGATATATTCATCAGAATCCAGTTAAAGCAGGAATTGTAAGAGATATTAGGGATTATGAATGGAGTAGCTATAATAACTACTACCAATTATATAAAGGGCAGAGCAACCTGATCAATGGTGATTTAATAAGGGCTTACTTTGAAACATTTGAAGCTTTTAGTGATTTCATGAGTGCTGATAACGCCGATCAATGTTTGGAATTAAAAATGAATGAAAGACATAACGATAAAGCCCTGCGAGAGCTTATAGATAAAAAATATGACGTAAGCCAATTAGCATTTCTTCCTGCGAAAGAAAGAAATGCATTAATTAAGGAAATTTATTATCATACAAATGCTAGTATAAGGCAATTAAGCCGAGTCCTTGGTTTGGGGAGGGCAATCGTAGAGAAGGCGGTTAAACATGACAAGTGAAACGTCCCTTTGTCACCCCCCCCTGTCACCCTTAAAGCAGAAGGGATGTAGCCAATTTGCGGCGTAGCGATAGTAAATGGTTTTTGACCCGTGTTAAAAGGACGATCTATGATTTTAAAATGATCGACCAGGGTGACCGGGTGGCCGTCGGTCTATCCGGAGGCAAAGACAGTGCCGCCCTGTTGTACATCCTAAATTTATTCCGCAAGCATGCGCCCTTTGAATTTGATTTGCAGCCGATTTATGTCCACCTGGGCTGGGAGGTTGACCTGGAGCCTCTGCACGGACTGGCCCGCAGCATTAATGCCGATTTGCATGTAGAAGAAACGGCCATTTCAAAGATTGTTTTTGATACCAGGGGTGAAAAAAATCCCTGTGCCCTTTGTGCCAATATGCGCCATGGTGCCCTGCACCAGGCCGCCCTCAGGCTGGGCTGCAACAAGGTGGCCCTGGGGCACCACCTGGATGATGCCATTCAGACCTTCATGTTGAACCTGATTTATACCGGTAAAATGGATACATTTAAACCGGTAACCTACCTGGACCGGGCCGATCTATACCAGGTCCGCCCCCTGATCTTGCTTCCAGAAAGCACCCTGGCTGCTTTGGCCAGGCGGGAGGAACTGCCTGTTGTCAAGAACCCTTGCCCCGTCAGCGATAAGACCAAGCGTGCTGAAATTGAAGCACTCTTAAACGAAATGGCGGAGCGCTACCCCGATTTAAGAGAAAAGTTCCGCACCGCTCTGATGAAGAGCCCCTTTTGGAACCGCTAAGCCGGCCTTTCGAGTTTGCTTATGAGCCTGATCTGCTCATCTGTGATAAAGACCTGCCCGGGTTATTTATCCCTGGTTTCAACGGTCGATTTCTGTTGATCCGGTTTGTCTTTTGGTTTAGGGCCAGCGGCCTGCTCGTTTGCTTGCATTTCAATGCTACCCGACATAACGGCCCCTTCTTCGATCATCAGTTTCTTGGTTTTGAGGGACCCAATAGCTGTTCCGGTGCTTTTCAACTCTATTTTTCCTTCCGCATCAACGCTTCCATTTAGCAAGCCGGCAATTTTTACATTGCGGGCTTTGAGCTCTACTTTAGCTTTCCCGTTCTCCCCGATAATGACATCTCCGGTATCGGCAATGTCTCCTTCCACTTCGCCGTCGATGCGAATCAGGCCTTTACCGTTTATACTTCCTGTAAAAACGGTATCTTTTCCGATAATGGTGTTAATCTTATCCGAAGGGACTTCTAAGTTGTCTTTTTTAAACAATGCTGTTTCCTCCCTGGATGTTAGTCAAGCTTTNTTCTCCCCTGCTGATATGCAGGCGGCCCCTTTACTATATTGGAAATAGTACTGGATAGGCAAGGTAAATTGGAGGTCAAAAAAAGGCTTNAGGGGCTTTTCTGCAGTAATAAGGGGTATTGTGCTATTGCTTCTGTATTCTTGATTACTGTTGCTGGATGATGCTGTTNTTTAGGTGCCGCTTATCATTCAACATGGGCAATAAATTGATTAGTTACTAAAAAATGTTATAACCTAAGCTCTGATCCTCATTATGTTTACTTTCGTGTGGTATAATCTAATATAAATGTTGAGAAAGGGGTTTGCAGCTATTAACCGAAAAATGCTCCATGAACTCCTGGAATCTGTCCGCACCGGCAGGATCAGTGTGGAAGAAGCATATGAACGCCTGCGCATCCTGCCTTATGAAGATATCGGTTTTGCCCGGGTTGATCATCAGCGCTACCTGCGCCGCGGCTTCCCCGAAGTGATTTACTGCCCCGGTAAAACTACGGAACAGGTCGTAACCATTTTTGGCCGCCTGGCTGCTTCTGGCGGGACTGTCCTGGCCACCCGGGCCGAAGAAGAAGTTTATAAAGCGGTTCAAGCTGAACACCCCGCTGTGGAATATCACCGGGATGCTAAAGCCCTTGTACTGCGTGGTCAGCCGGAGAAAGAACCTTATGGTTGCGTTGCGGTCGCTTCGGCGGGAACGGCTGATATCCCTGTTGCCGAGGAAGCGGCTCT
>SL_5KL_010_SEDDRAFT_10000631_pt1 | contig 22561 bp, 16 predicted proteins | sample SodLakKL_010_SED_FD_9118 | JGI IMG/M metagenome (IMG submission 9118) | reverse complement strand
GGGCTCTGGTTCCTGGCCGTCGTCTACTTCGTCGTGGGCGTTCAGGCAGTCCGGCCTGACGGCGCGGCTCGTATGCGGGACATGGCCAGTGCCGGATTCCTACCCATGGCCATCATCAGCGCGCTGGTCCTGGTTCGACAGGGGCGAACGCCGGAACTGGCCCGATTCGTCGCCACGCTGGCGGGTGGAGTCGCCCTGTGGATCCCAGCTGCCGCCGCCGTCCGTTGGGTTATCGAGGGATCGTCCGCCTCCCAGGGATGGCTACGGAGTCTGCCGACTCTGGACCTGGTTCTTCTGGTCGGTGCAGCTGCCCTGGTCTGGTGGTTCACTGGGGCGCTGCAGCGTCGTCGGGGAGGGTGAGCCGCCTGCGCTTCCAGGATCAAGGCCGTCGTCATCATCGCATCCCATCCGTCGCGTATGGCTCCCGGGGAAGAGCGTCACAGATAGCCCCCGGATGGGACGCAATGTCCCGACCTGGCTCTGTGAGTGAGTGTCTGTGGGCGCCGATGGGGGCTTGCATCTTGCAACGGATTCGAGGATGGTGGATCTTTTTTCGCCACCTGCCTAGGCACTCAATGCACTTCACAGGAGATTGGAATGGCCAGCTTCCAGGTCGCCGCCAGGGAATACATGTCTTCACCCCTGAAAACGGTGAGGGCCAGCAGCTTCATCGACCACGCCCATCGCCAGCTCCAGCAGTTTCGGGTGTCGGCGCTTCCGGTGGTGGATGAAGATGACCGGGTGGTGGGGGTGATCTCCCGAACGGATGTGCTTCAGGTGGGGAAGCGGGAGGCGAATTCTCGACCCGGGGCCCATCTCCTGGCCTTCCCGGCCAAGCCCATCTCCAAGTTCATGACCCCGGACCCCATCTCCACCCCGGCGGATACGCCACTGGCACAGGTCGCCAACCTGATGGTGAAGAACCGGATCCACCGGGTCTTCCTCACCGACGCCGATGGTACTGTGGGGATCGTCACCACCCGGGACCTGATGAGGGCAATCCGGGAGCAGCAGCTCTCCACCCCTCTTGGCAAGTACATGTCCTCTCCGCTCTTCACCATCCGGGCGTCAGAGCCCATCTCCCTGGCGTCGGAACGGCTCGGTAAGGCTAAGGTCACGGGCCTCGTGGTGGTGGATGGGGATTGGCCCGTGGGGATCTTCACCCAACTCGAGGCGCTGGAGAGTCGGGAACTCCCTCGGGATACGCCCACCGAGGCGTGCATGAATCCGGGGATCCTGGTCCTGGATGAGGCGACACCCATCTATCGGGCGGCTGCTCAGGCATCGGTGATGCAGGCCCGAAGGATCGTGGTGACCCGTAGCGGGAATGCGGTGGGCATCGTGACAGGACTTGATTTCGCCAAGATCGTGGCCTGATCCCCCGGGAGATCCAGGATGCTCGAGTCGTTCCTCCTCGCCCTGACCCTTCTGGGCCCGGGTACCGCCGCAGAGCCAGTTGGGCTTGCCCATGTGGCACCCGGGTCCACCGGGCAGGGGATTGAGGTCGAGGGATCTGAAGGCCGGCCGGTGCGACCTCAACTACCCGGGGACCGGTCTGGCTCCGTGGAGCATCAACGGGTGATCTCCATCAACCCCGTTGCCCTGGTGGCGCTTGGGCTCTTCTCCATGGATTACGAGCAACGTCTGGGGCAGGACACCACCTGGGGGATGTCTCTCAGCTACTTCGACTGGCGTGACCGGAACTATCTCTCGCTGGACGGCAAGTTCCGGTACTATTTCGGTGGAGCCGGACTGGAAGGGCTCTCCGCCGGATTCATCCTGGGAATGAATCGGGCCGGGCGTGACGAAGACGAAGTGGATGAAGTCAGCCGTCGCTCGGGCGCCGCCGTGGGTCTCGGCTTTGTCTTGGAGCAGCAGTGGCTGGTGGGATCTGGCGAGCGCTTCGCCGTGACGGTCGGGGGAGGCGGAAAGCGGCTCTTCTTCCTCCGGGATGTAGCGGCCCAGCGCGCGCTCCCCACCCTGAGGCTCTCCATCGGTTGGGCATTCTGAGGCGTCACCGGGGTTCTGGGTCTCCAGGGCTCCGGTGGCCTGCCCAATCCTCCTCGAAGTCTGCCGGGCAGCTTCAGGGATTCGCCTTCGGTGGATGAAATGACGAACGCCCTGCCGGAATCTCTTCCGGCAGGGCGTTTTCACAGGTGGTGGACGTGGTTCGTCCCCCTATCCCGTCAGGTCAGCGGACCACCTGCACGTTCTCGGCAGCAGGACCCTTCTGACCCTCGACCCGATCGAACTCGACCCGATCGCCCTCGTTCAGGCTCTTGAAGCCGTCGCCGAGGATTCCGGAGTGATGGACGAAGCAATCCTTCGAACCATCCTCGGGGGTGATGAAGCCAAAACCCTTCGCATCATTGAACCACTTAACCTCTCCAACCATACGCATGTACCGTACTCCGTTGATGATGGTGAAACCCGGGTCCGGTCATGCCGTACCGTTCATTCACCTGTTATGACCCATGGTGAAGAACCGCCCCCATGGTCGGCGGAGGATGTGAATGAAAGTCGTTGGTGGATAAACGAAGGACCCGGGCTAACAGCTCGACCCAGGTCCAGTAAGCTTCTCCGTATCAACTCGTTCACACGTTCCACAACCTGAGAAGCATAGTAATGGATTCTTGATCCCCCGGCAAGTGGGGGGATCCTGAGGGTTCGAGGGGTGTTCCCTTTTCCATGATGGTCCGGGAGCGCGGGTCTGGCCCGGTCCCACCGAGAACAGCGGTTCCCACGGAAACCCATGAATCCTCCCCCCCTAGCCGCCCCTCTACCGGGCAGCACGCCCCGTGAGTCGGACGACCTTTCACTCCCTCCGGTGGAACGTTACCGGCGGGTCCGGGCCTTCACCGAGTCCCTCACCACCGGATTGGCTCCGGAGGACCAGGTGGTGCAGTCCATGGAGGATGTCAGCCCTACGAAGTGGCACCTGGCCCACACCAGTTGGTTCTGGGAGACCTTCGTCCTGGAGCCCCACCTGAACGGTTACGAGCCCCGGGATCCCCGATACGCCTTCCTGTTCAATTCCTACTACGTGCAGGCGGGAGAGCGGCATTGCCGGGCGCAGCGGGGGTACATTTCCCGCCCGGGAGTGGCTGAGGTCCTGGCCTACCGTCGCCATGTGGATGATGGCATGCTGCGTCTCCTGGAAGCGGAAGGTGAAGGCCTCTCGGAGGATCTCCGGTATCTGGTGGAGTTGGGACTCAATCACGAGCAGCAGCACCAGGAACTCATCCTCACCGACATCAAGCACGTCTTCTCGGTGAATCCGCTCCGACCGGCATACCGGGGTGGATCGGCAGGGTCCCTCTCCGGTTCGGCCCATCCGGAGCCTGTGGCATGGGTCGAGTTCCCTGGCGGCGTGGAGTGGGTGGGAGCCCCCGGGGACGGTGGGTTCGTGTATGACAATGAGGAGCCCCGGCACCGCCGCTTTCTCGAGCCCTTTGCCCTGGCCCACCGGCTGGTGACGTGCGGCGAGTATCTGGAGTTCATGGAAGACGGCGGGTATGATCGCCCGGAACTCTGGCTTTCCGCCGGGTGGGCTACCTCCCGGGAGCGAGGCTGGACAGAGCCCTTCTACTGGGAGCGGAAGGACGACCGATGGGTTGTCTTCACCCTCGCCGGAACCCGGGAGGTGGACGCCGCTGAGCCGGTCTGCCACCTCAGCTACTTCGAGGCTGACGCCTACGCCCGCTGGGCCGGGGCCCGCCTTCCCAGCGAATTCGAATGGGAGGTGGCGGCACGGACGGTGCCGGTGACCGGAAACCTGGCAGACGCAGGTCGGTTCCACCCACAGCCCGCCGGCGGGGCGTCCGGGCCTCCGACGCTGCGCCAGATGTACGGTGACGTCTGGGAGTGGACCCGGAGCCAGTACGAAGCCTACCCGGGCTACCGGCCGGCTGCCGGAGCGGTGGGCGAGTACAACGGCAAGTTCATGTGCAATCAGTTCGTGCTGAGGGGCGGCAGCTGCGCCACCTCCCGTTCCCACATTCGCGCCGGTTACCGCAACTTCTTCCCGCCGGACGCCTGCTGGCAGTTCACCGGGGTGCGCCTGGCGAGGGATCTCTCGTGAGCGGCGTCCCTGCGTCTGGAGAGGGGGCGTCGACTGCGGCCCGGGTCCGGATCATGGTCCGCCAGGACGAAGAGGTACGAGCCGAGATCCGCGAGACCCTCTCGGCATCACCCCGTTCGATCCCATGCCGCTTCTTCTATGACGCGGAAGGAGCGCGGCTCTTCGAAGAGATCACCCGGCTCGAGGAGTACTATCCCACCCGGGCCGAGATTGAGATCCTCAGCGATTATGCGGGGGAAATCGCCGGGATCGTCGGCCCCCGGGTCCGCATGGTGGAATTCGGGAGCGGGAGCGGTGAGAAGACCTGGCTGGTCCTGGATGCGCTGCAGACGCCCTCGGCCTACGTTCCCGTGGACATCGCCCGGGAGCAGCTCCTGGAGTTCTCGGCCCGGGTGAGGGAGCGGCACCCCGGCCTTGAGGTCCTTCCGGTGGTCACCGACTACACCCGGCTTGCCGAGCTGCCCTGGCCCGAAGCCGACGCCGGTTCCACCCTGGCCTTCTTCCCCGGATCAACGGTGGGCAACCTGGATCCGGATGAGGCAAGGCGGTTCCTGGCCCGGGTGGCTGGGAGCCTGGGGTCCGGTGAATACTTCCTCATCGGGGTCGACCTGGTGAAGGATCGGGACCGGTTGGAACGAGCCTACAACGACGCCCAAGGGGTCACAGCAGCCTTCAACCTGAACATTCTCCGCCACCTTAATCGTCGCCTGGGTTCGGACTTCAAGCTGGACGGGTTCCGCCATCGGGCCATCTGGAACGAGGAGGAATCGCGGATCGAGATGCACCTGGTCAGCCTGGTGGATCAGGTGGTTCATCTGGGTGGGGCAGGGGACGCAGGTGGGCCGGAGGCGGACGGGATCACCCTGGCCCGGGACGAGGTGGTGGTCACGGAGTACTCCTATAAGTACCGGATGGAAGACGTCCGGTCCCTGGCCAGGGACGCCGGTTACCGGCCGGTCAAGTCGTGGACCGACGCACGCGGTGACTTCAGCGTACATCTCCTGGAGGTTCAATGACCCTGGGCAGAAACCGTCGGTTGATCGTCCACGTGCTTCTCCCCTCGGCGTTCGCCCTGGCGGGCTTCGGGGCGACCGCAGCCGTCCCGGTCGCCACCCTGGGGCAAGGGTGGGAAGCCCAGGTACCGGGGGTGGTGGTGGGGACGGGGGAGGCCTCAGCGCGAGGGATGGTCCGGGGGACGGCCCGAGCCCAGGATCCGGTCTCTGCGGAAGTCTACCTGGCCCCGGCCGGTGAGCTCGCGGTCGAACTCCGGTTCGCGCCGGGGACGCTGCCGCCGAATGCTCTTCTCCAGGGTTTGGAAGGTGAGGACAGTCCGGAGCGCTTCGAGACCCTGGACGGAGGAACGGGCCTCCGATTCCCACCCTCCTCCACCCCGCAGGCGGTGGAGGTCCTCCAGCGGGCACAGGAAGCCCTTCGAGGGATGCAGGGGGAAACGGCCCTGCTTCCGGTGATCGTCCGGGTGCCGGCGGCGCTTGAGGGGGCCGACGTCTGGGGCCTGCAGGCTGCCCTCAGTCAGGGTGGCATTCGCCGGGTCCGGATCCAGTCCGGAGGAGGCTGAAGCAGGAGCGGGTCAGGTGATCCCACCGCCGCACCGGCGGAGACCCGCCCGAGGCTCAGTCCTTCTGGGGACCCTCACCGAAGAGGTGGACATCCCGCTGGGGATAGGGGATGGAACACCCGGCAGCCTCCAGGCGCTCCTTCAGCTGCCTCAGGAGGTGCCAGCGGAGGGGCCAGTAATCCGAAGCCTTGCACCAGGGACGCACCACGAAGTCCACCGAACTGTCACCGAGTTCGTGCACAGCCACGGTGGGGGCCGGCTCCTCCAGTACCCGGGCATCATCGCCCAGCACCGTCAGGATGGTGTCCTGGGCCACTTGGAGGTCGTCGTCATAGCTCACGCCGATCACCAGGTCGATGCGGCGGGTGTCGTTGGCCGAGAAGTTCTTTACCGTCTGCCCGTATACCTGGGCGTTCGGCACCACCACCTTCACATTGTCACCCGTGTGAAGGGTCGTGGAGAAGACCCCGATCTCCCGCACCGAGCCCGCGGTTCCCGCCACCTCGACCCAGTTTCCGACCGAGAAGGGCCGAAAGATCAGGATCATCACCCCGGCGGCGAAGTTGGAGAGGGTGCCCTGGAGCGCCAGGCCCACCGCCAGGCCGGCGGCACCTAGGACGGCGATGAAGGAGGCGGTGGGAATCCCGAAGATCCCCAGCACCGCGATGAGGACGAAGGCCACCAGGCCCCAGTAAACCAGCGACGAAATGAAGGGGACCAGGGTCGGGTCGAGTCCCTGACGGCCCAACCCCGCCTTCACACCGCCCTGGATCCGCTTGGCAACCCACAGCCCCACCACCAGAACCACGATGGCGCCAATGACGCTGAGTCCCCATTGGGCCACCAGGTTCGAGGCCGTCTCCGCGGCGGTGCTGAGGGCGTCGCTGGTCTGCTCCATGGTCTGGCTCCGATTCAGGTGGATCTGAGGTGGGGTTCGCCGGGTCCTGCCCGGTGGAGGATGGCGCTACCCTGTGCCTATTCGTCTGCGGCCCACTCCCTCGAAAGTCAGGAGAACCCCCTTCCCGGACAAGGGCAAAGAGGATCGGTCTCACCCCGATCCCTTGCGTCGCGTCCGGATTTCCATCTATTCGATGCGCACCTCGTCACACACCGACGACTTGAACAGCGACTGGAATCTCCGGCCCCGGACGGGGTGCGGAGGGAGGATGCTCGTGAAGAAGGTTGGCGTATACGGGTGGGGGATCGTGGCACCCCGCTCCCCGGACATGGATGCCTTCGCCCGGAACCTGGAGTCAGCGGAGAGTTGGCTTTCTCCCTTCCACGGCTTCGGCCCCGACACCTTCTTGGTGGGGGAGCCGGAATTCGACCCGGAACGGTATCGGTCGTGGGTGGAAGCCCGCTTTCCCCCGAACCGCTTCCCCCAACTCGTCTCTAAGATGGACCCCACCACCCTCTATGCGGTGGGGGCGTTCATCCAGTCCCTTGAGCAGAATCCGGGGATGGAGGAGGTCCTGAAGGAGTTGGGTGACGAGGCCCACGTGTACGTGGGGACCGGTCTGGGGGCCATGCCGACCCTACACGAAGCGTCCCTCCAATTGCACCGGGCCCAGCGGGAGTGGGACCGATTCTGGGCCCATCCGGATCGGTGCGCTCCCCTTCGCCGGTATCTGGACGATCCGGCGGCGGTGGATGAGGTCCTGGCAGGTGCGGCCCCTCCCCCGGCACCGGACGGATTCGTCGATCTCTTCCAGCGAGCCGAGGCCACCGAAGCATGGAACGCCTTCTGGGCGGCACGCTCCGATACTCTGGCGCTCTACCTGGACGAGTTGGCCGCCGTGGAGGGGCTGTCCGTCTCCGGCGATGTGGAGGCGGGGAAGCTCAAGGCGATCCGGAAGAAGCAGCGGGCCAGGTCCCAGCTTCAGGAGCGATGGGGGGCGCCGCCGCCCCCCTGGACCGAGGTGACCACCAACGTCCTCTGGAATCTGGCCAACACCCCTGCCTCCCAGATCACCATGTTGGGCGGAATCACCGGGCTGTCCTTCGCTCCGGTGGCGGCCTGCTCTACCTTCGGCGTCTGCCTGAAGCTGGCCATGGACGCCATCCAGCGAGGAGAGGCTCGGGCGGTGGTGGTGGGCGCCACCGACCCGCCGCCCCACCCCCTGGTGGTGGGGGCCTTCTACCGGGCCCGGGTGCTGGCGGCCGACGGCGCCGTCTCCAAGCCCCTGACAGGGCTCCGGGGAACCCACGTGTCCGGCGGATCTGTGATCTGGATCGTAGGGGATCGGGACTTCATGGAGGAGAAGGGCTTTGAGCCCCTTGGGATGGAGCCGCTGGCGGTAGGGGTCTCGTCCGACGCCGACCACATCATCACACCCTCCCGAGAGGGCCCCACCGCATCGATCCACCAGGGTCTGGCCCGGAGCGGCGTCGCCCCTCAGGAGGTGGGGGTGTGGGACCTTCACGCCACCGCCACCCCTGGGGACTATCTGGAGGTGGAGACCCTCCGGGGCGTACTCTCCGAAGACGTCCTGGTGACGGCCCGGAAGGGAACCTTCGGCCACGGCATGAGCGCAGGGGGAGGCTGGGAGCTCACCGCCCAGTACCTGGGCGCCGCCCGGGGAGTGGTTCACCCGACTCCGCTGGTCCGGGGTGAACTGAACGAGCAGATCCACGGCGTCCACGGCAGGTTCGTCTTCGACGACTCATGTCCGATGCCGGCCGGGGCACCCCAGGGGAAGCTCTCCATGGGGATCGGTGGCATCAACGCCTGCGTCATCTCCCGACCCCTCTGAGGAGTCGCTGGGCGCCCCTGCTACGCTGAATTGGAGAAGACCAGGAAAGAAAAAGCCCCCCGGACCGCTGCGGTCCGGGGGGCTTCTCCGTCGGTGTGGCCTACCACCGGCGGCGCTCCATCACTTGATGAAGAGCATCTCCCGGTAGGAGGGGAGGGGGAGCAGATCATCGGGGATCACCTTCTCCACGTGGTCCACCACCTCCCGCACCGCTCCCATGGCGGGGATGATGTTCTCCCGCATGTGCACAGCCTTGGAGGGGATGTCATCTCCCCCGAGCTCCGCGTTCTGCTCAACCAGAAGCTGGAGGGCCTCTTCCAACTCGTCTACCAGGGCCGCGATGCGGCGAGCGGTCCGGGTCACCCCTTCCGAGCGGATCCCCGTCTCCTTCGCCTTGACAAGCACCCCCTGGAGCTCGCCCAGATAGCGGATGGCGGCCGGAAGGACGATGGTGGAGGCGATCTCCGCCGAGGTTTCACCCTCGATGTTCACGGTGTGGAAGTACTGGCCCAGGAAGATCTCGTACCTGGACTCCAGTTCACGCCGGGAGAGCACCCCGTACGCCTCGAAGAGCTCGGCGTTCTTCTCGCTCACCAGGTGGGGCAGGGCGTCCAGGGTGCTCTTCAGGTTCAGCAGCCCACGGGCCTCCGCCTCCTTCTCCCACGCCTCGGAATAGCCGTCGCCGTTGAAGATGATTCGGCGGATCTCCGGAACCACCTCAGCCAGTACCTTCCTGAGGGCACCGTTCAGCTCGCCCTTCTCCTCCAGGGCGACTTCCAGCTTTCCCCGAAGGACATCCACAGCCTCGGCCACGATGGTGTTCAGGATGGTGGCCGGGAAGGAGATGCTCTGGGATGAGCCCAGCGCCCGGAACTCGAACTTGTTCCCGGTGAAGGCGAAGGGGCTCGTCCGGTTCCGGTCTCCAGCGTGCTTCGGGATGTCCGGGAGCACCTTTACGCCCAGGCCCAGGAGGCCCCCCTTCTTGGACGAGCGGGCCTGGCCCAGGTCGGCGATCTGCTCGTAGATGTCGGTGAGCTGGTCGCCCAGGAAGACGGAGATGATGGCCGGCGGCGCCTCGTTGGCTCCGAGACGGTGATCATTGCCGGCGAAGGCCACCGACGCCCGGAGGAGGTCCTGGTGCTTCTCCACCGCCATGAGAACGGCGGTGCAGAAGAACAGGAAAAGCATGTTGTCGTGGGGGGTGTCGCCTGGCTCCAGGAGATTCGACTCCTCGGTGGCGAAGGACCAGTTCAGGTGCTTCCCGCTCCCGTTGACTCCCTGGAAGGGCTTCTCGTGGAGGAGGCAGACCAGGCCGAAGCGGCGGGCGACGCGCCGGAGGGTCGACATCATGAGCTGCTGATGGTCCGCCGCGATATTGGCCTCCTCGTAGACGTAGGCCATCTCGAACTGCCCCGGGGCCACCTCATTGTGTCGGGTCTTCACCGGGATCCCCAGACGGTACAGCTCCGTCTCCACCGCCTGCATGTACTCCAGTACCCGGTCGGGAATCGCGCCGAAGTAGTGGTCCTCCAGTTCCTGTCCCTTGGGGGGCTGGGCGCCGATGAGGGAACGCCCCGACGTGAGGAGATCCGGACGCTGATAGAAGAAGGTCTGGTCGATGAGGAAGAACTCCTGCTCCGGCCCCAGGGTGGGGCGGACACGACCCTCGTCTACATCGAACAGCTTGAGCGCCTTCCGGGTCTGCTCGTCCAGGGCGGCGATGGACCGGAGGAGGGGGATCTTCTGGTCCAGGGCATCGCCGGCCCAGGAGGAGTAGGCCGTGGGGATGCAGAGGGTGGCGCCTCCGGGGCCGTCGATGATGAAGGCCGGGGAGGTGGGGTCCCAAGCGGTGTATCCCCGGGCCTCGAAGGTGGTGCGGAGTCCGCCGGAGGGGAGGGATGAGGCGTCAGGCTCGCCCTGGATCAGCTCCTGGCCAGAGAACTCCGTGATGGCACGGCCGGGTTCGGTGGGCACGACAAAGGAGTCGTGCTTCTCGGCGGTGGAGCCGGTGAGGGGCTGGAACCAGTGGGTGAAGTGGCTGGCTCCCCGCTCCATGGCCCACTCCTTCATGGCCACGGCCACCGCATCGGCCACGGAAAGGTCCAGATCCGTACCCTCCAGGAGCGTCTTCTTCAGGCGGGCGTAGATGTCCTTGGGGAGGCGGGCCTTCATCTCGGACTGACTGAAGGTGTTCTGGCCGAACACCTCTTCCACTCCAGGCCAGTCGGCACGGCCGTTGGCGGCATTGTCTCGGGTCCAGCTTCCGGCGGCAGATACGGCGTCGAATCGGCGGGTCGTCACAGGGGGCATGCAGCGGGTCTCCGTGAGGGCGCAGGTGATATGAGAAAGGCTCCGGCAGGTGTGAATCGCCGGGGACGCACGCAATATGGCGTCAGGGAGGGGGGTGATGAAGAGGGGTTGGGGGGTTATTTTAAATAACCTGCTTTAACCTAAAGGAAATTATCTTATGGATGCTGCCGACCCGTGGATGGAACTCCGGGATGCTATCCGATCGCCGGACTCCGGGTGGATCCTGGTGCACGGCCCTACTGGGACCGGTCGGAGCCGGTTGGTATCCCGTGCGGTCCGGGAATCCGGCGGCATCCTCTTCCGCGGATCGCCCCAGGAGGCCGACGACCTCCTGGGGGACTTCCGGGGTCTCCTACAGGAGAGGAGCGGCGGGCTTCCCAGCCCCGAGGGTCCCGGTTTCCTCCCTGAACCTGGGGGCCTCCCAGGGTGGCGGAGCCTCCTGGCCGGGCTGGTGGATCAGGCCCGGAAGGGCAGGGGGCCCCTGGTGGTGGCCTTCGATGGCGCCAGGTGGGTCCTGGAAGCCCGACGCCGCTGGGCTACGGAGGTGGCTGAGGCCCTGGAGAGGGCAGGAAGACGGGGGGCGCCGGTCCACATCATCCTCGTGCTGGACGGCGTGGACCCGGAGATTCCGGCGACGCTCCCGGAACCTTCCGCCCGTATCCGCACCGGGGAGTTGGGAGTGCGGGAGGCGATCCAGGCCCATGGTGCCGTCATTCCCCTGGATGGTTATGCCCTCTGGGCCTGTCTCGGCAGCGACCCGTACCGACTCCCGAAGCCCGGAGGCGAGGGTGAAAGGGGGTGGGAAGAGGTGGTGGCCACCAGGGTTCTGGCCCGGGAGGGTGATCTCTTCGACGCGCCCCTCCGGGAGTTGGATCGTGTCTTCCAGAAGCCGGCCCGGTACTCGTCGATTCTGAGAGCGTTGGCGGAGGGACCCATGGACTGGCCGGCCCTCCGCACTCGGGTTAGGGGGATCCGAACGGGAGCGCAGATGGCTCCCTATCTGGCCCGGCTCGAGAGTATGGGGGTGGTGGAGTCCATCCGGCCCCTGGGGTCCGCCCCCGGCTCGCGGGACCGACGCTACCGAATCCGGGACCCCTTCATGGCGTTCTGGATGGGGTGCGTCCTTCCGGTACGAAGTCTCCTGGATCCGGACGAGCCCTGGCATTCGTGGACTCGCTGGGTGAGGCCCCGGGTCCCCGCCCACCTGGAGCGGCTGCTCCCCCGGGCCACCGCCCACTGGTTCCGCCGGCACGCCCATGAACGGTTCGCCGCTCCCGGGCGGGAGGTGGGAGCGCTGTGGGGAGGTGAGGCCGAGTTCGCCGTGGTGGGGTGGCTGGCCAATGGTCAGATCTGTTACGTGGAGGTGGAGGCCTCTGCCCAGGTTCCCGGAGCCCAGGCCTTTGACCGGTTGGCTGCCGGGATGGAGCGCACCCGCTACGGGATCGGCAGGCAGGCCAGGACCCCGGTGCTCGTTCTTCCCCGGGGGATCGATGAGGGTCTCAGGCGACGCATGGCCCGGGAACCCCTCACCACCGTTCTGGACCTCTCGGACCTGACGGGTCTCCCCCCCGACCCCCGGGCTCCCCGGTGGATGGAGGGATCCCCCGTCCCCTTAACCGGGTAGCGACCGGTTCATCTCTATGCCGCGCCTGCCCCCTGCACCTGACGGCTGGGGGATCACCCCACTCCTACACCGAACCCTGGAATGCTCCGACCCCTCTCTCTCCTGCCCCTCCTGGCCCTGATCCTGCTCCTCTCGGAAGCCGCGGTGCAGGAAGTCACGCCCGGCTCTGCCCTGGCCGTGCTGGCGGCCGGGATCGGCCCCAGTCCCCTGGCGGCTCAGGAGGTGAGGGTGACCGGTTCCCGCGCCTTCCCGGGGATCAGCGCTCTGGACGGATCGTGGGGGCGGGGCGTCGGGGTCCGCTGGATCCGTGGCGGAGGGATCGGCCTGGCCCTGGAGTACGACGCCTTCCGGGGCTCGACCCGCATCCAGGCCCCCATCTGTCCGGACGGGGGCCCCGGGAACGGTGCCGCGAGCACCGAGTGCGTCCTGGAGAGGACGGATTTCGATTCGGAGATGGACTTCCTCACCCTGGCCCTCCTCCTCCCCCTGGTGGAGAGCGATGAGTGGCGCCTCCGCCTGGGGGTGGGCCGGAGCGCAGGCACCATGACGGGCTCCGGTGTGAGCTCCAGCGGAGGGGCGGTGGAGCCTCCGCCGGCGGATCGGGAGAGCAGCCTCCTGGCCTGGAACCGCGGGGCCGACGGCACCGTCTTCTGGCTCGAGGTTCACCGGGACATCCCGGGTCCCCTCCCGGTGCGAGCCATGGGTACCTACCGGTTCCAGCAACTGGAGATGGGCGGATGTCGCACCGGTGACTTCTCGCCCTTTTGTGGACGCTCCGGCGGTTCCGAGCTCCATCTGGGGCTCACCGCCTACTGGCCTCGGTGACACAGGCGGCGGGCGGCTGGCGCTTCCCGTTGGCGCCTGGATCTACCGCTCCGGCCCGCCGTCGGCTCGGGCGCCAGGGACCTCTTCATAGCCCAGGGTCTCGCCCCGCTCCTCGGCGGGGATCCCCTCAACCATCCAGCGGGGGGGCGCGGCATCCTGGAGGAAGTGGTCGAAGAACTGCTTCATCCGAATATTCCAGTCCCGGCGATTGGCGAAGGTGGTGGGCCAGTGGGGCTCACCCCGGTAGTTCACCAGCCAGGCGGCGCGGTCCAGGCGACGAAGGGCGGTGAAGAGTTCGATCCCCTGCTCCCACGGGACGTGCCCATCATTGTCGTTGTGCATGATGAGCAGGGGCGTCTCGATCTTGTCGGCCCAGAAGAGCGGGGAGTTCTCCAGGTACCGCATGGGCCGGTCCCAGAGCGATCCCCCGAGGCGACTCTGGGTGCGCTCGTACTGGAACTGGCGAACGAGCCCCGTCTCCCAGCGGATCTGCCCGTACGCCGAGGTCATATTGGCCACCGGTGCCCCTGCCGCGGCGGCCCGGAAGAGTCGCTGGGAGCGTGTGACGATGAAGGCGATCTGGTAGCCTCCCCAGGAATGCCCCTGGAGCCCGATCCGTTCCCGATCGACCCACGGATCCCGGAGGAGATGGTTCACTCCGGAGACCACAGCGTTGAAGGCGCTCTCCCCCGGATACCCCTCCCGGTATACGATATCCGGAATGAAGACCACGTATCCGTGGCTCGTGTACATGGGAAAGTTGATGATGGAGCGGTGGGGAAGGGGGGCGTAGTGACTGTGGAGCCGCTCGGACTGACGGTCGTAGAAGTAGACCAGAAGCGGGTAGCTTCCCGTCGGATCGAAGTCGTCGGGCTTCATGAGGATCCCGTCCAGGGGCGTACCGTCGGCGGAGATCCAAGACACGAGCTCCGCCGTCCCCCATCGGTACTCGGCCTGCTGGGGATTCGCTTCGCTGATTCTCGCCCGGTCTCGGAAGTCCGGGTCAGCCACCCACAGGTCCGGAAACTCTCGAAACGTCTCCTGTGTGAAGAGGAGCCTGTCCCCTTCCCGAGCCTGGCTGGGTGTGGAGAAGCGCCGGGGCTCCAGGATCAGCTCGTCCGGTACCCCGGGGCGGTCCGGCACCATGCGGGAGAAGCCTGCATCCCGAGTGGGCTCGTGGAAGGTGGAGAGAAGGAGGGGCTCCCTCGGGTCCACCGAGTCCCGGTCCGGATCCAGACGCACCGCCCGAAAGCGGATCCGGCGCTCGCGCCCCTCCCCGCCGGTGAGGGCAACGGGAGCGGCCTCGCCTCGCGGGTCCACCCGCCAGAGGTCGTATCGATCGTACAGGAGGATGGCCGCGTCTCCCTCGATCCATCCTGCAGAGCCATAGGACCCGGCCACCTGGGGCAGGTCGTGGTCCTCGTTGAAGACCGGATGGGGGAGGTCGCGGGAGATGGGGCGGGTGATCCCCGTGGCCACCTCGTGGGCGTACCAGGTGGAATCGGGTCCATGGTACCATGCCACGAAGTCCTCCCCCGGAGAGACGGCGGCACCGCCTCGGGCCCCCTCCACCAGGAGCCGGCGTTCCCCTGTTTCCACCTCCACCAGATAGAGGTCCCGCGGGTTCGGGGACTCCCAGGAAGATTCGATGCCGTAGGGAGTCGGATCCGAGCCCACCGCCACCCGGGCGTCGCCATTCGCCCCCACCTGCACCGAGGGGAGGGAGGGGTCCGCCAACTGCACCAAGCGCTGGTCGTCCAGGAAGAAGACGGCCTGGTAGCTTCGGCGCATGCGCTGGGTCCGGCGGACGTTCTGCACCGTCATGAGCTCCTGGTCACGCCAGTGCCAGATATCCACGTCCACCTCCTCATCCAGCGGGTGGCTCCACGCCGGGTCGGGCTCCCGGGTGGGAGAAGGGGGGCGCGTGCCCAGAAGGAGACGGTCGCCGCCGGCGGAGAAGGAGATCCCATGGTGTGGACTCACCCCCCACTCGTGGGGCATCCCGGCGGTGGCGCCGTCCACCAACGTCCGGGCCTCGGCGTCCCCTGCCGCCCAGAGGGCGATGCGGGCAAAACGTCCAGCATCGGGATCCTCGTCGTCCCCGTCTGCCCCCACCGTCCGGAAGGCCAGGCGGTCGCCGTCCCGATCCAGGGTCAGCGCCGAGACCTCCTCGTCCGTCTCCAGGACGGTCATGGGATCCCCTCCCCCCGGCACCACCACCTGGACGCGGCGGATCTCCCCATCCCGCTCCACGAAGGCGAGACGGGCCCCGGCCCGAGAGAGGGTGAAGGCCTCGACTCGCCGGTAGCGGGTTTCCTCGCCCCCGGTCAGAGACAGGAGGACGAGGGTTCCCGGATCGTCGTCGGACCCATTCCGGGGGCTTCCGGCTCTGGCCCCACCTTCCGGGGAGGCTCCGGCAGCACCCGCCGGCTCCACGGGCTCAGCCCCATCCTGGGCCTCGGCGTCATTACCGGCCTCTTGGTGGAAGACGAGCCAGTCGCCCCCCTCTTCCGGGAGTTGAAACGAGAGGAGTCCGGGAAAGCGCTGCACCCGCCCCGATTCCAGATCCAGGATCCCCAGGGAATCCCGGACCGCGTTGCGTCGGTCCCGTGGGTTGGCGCCGCTGGCGGCCTCACCGGGCTCGGGGCGTACCGGTCGGATCCGGAAGACCACCAGCCGCCCGTCGGCGGTGAATCGGGGCGAGGCGCCCCGCTCAACCCGGTGCTCCCGGTCGGAATCCACCGACCGCACCACCAACTCCCCGTCTGCGTTCTCCCGGTTGAGGGTGAAGTGGACCCAGTCGCCGACCGGGGCAAGGGCACGATCCCCGATGGTCCGCCACTCCTCGTACACGTGGTGCCCCAGGAGGCGGTCGCCGTTCGTTCCGGCCGCTTGCTGACCCTGGAGGTCCGGTGCCCCAAGCAGGAGGAGGAGGGGGAGGACGCTCCAGGTTAGGACGCCTCGGGTGAGGGCGCCCCGGGTTTGGATCCCTGAGGTGCCGGGGCGCAGGCGTGGGCCGAGGGTGGGGCGGGGAGTCGGATGCATTGGAAATGTCTTCAGTTCGGGAAGGCGGCGATGATCTCCAGGACCCGGTCCAGATCCTCCATCGTATGATCCGCGTTGATCTGGGCGCGGATCGATTCATCGCCGCGAGGCACCACCGGATAGGTGAGGCCCGTCACCAGGACATCGTGGTCGAAGAGGTGCTGGACCATGGCCCGGGTCCGGGCCGTATCCCGGATCATGACGGGCACCACCGGATGCTCCCCGGGAATGGTCTCGACCCCGATCCGAGTGAGACCCTCCTCGAAGTGCTTGGTAAGGGACCGGAGTCGGCCCAGAAGGTCCCGCCCCTGGGACGAGTCCACAAGCTCCACCGCCGCCGTGCACGCCATGGCTTCGCCTGGGGTGATGGGGTTGGAGTAGATGTAGGTGGGGGCGCTCTCCCGGAGGAAGCGGATGAGGCGGGCGTCGCCGGTGACGTAGCCTCCGTTCACACCGAAGGCCTTGCCCAGGGTGCCGATAAGAACGTCCACCGGCGGGCTCTCCGTGTACTCCTCCACCCCCCGGCCGGTAGGCCCGAAGGCGCCCACCCCGTGGGAGTCGTCGGCCACCACCACCACATTTTCCGGATAGCGGTGGTCGTGACTGGCCGCCAGCGCCATGATCTCGTCCAGCGGCGCGTGGTCCCCACGCATGGAGAAGATCCCGTCGGTGAGCACCAGAGCACGGCGAGCGGTCCCCTCGCCGTCCACCAGGGCCCGTTCAAGGCCCTCCAGGTCCAGGTGGCGGTAGATGACCTTGCGGGCCGGGCGGGAGAGACGCACTGCGTTGATGATGCAGTTGTGGTTCAGCTCGTCGCTGATGACCAGGGTGTCGCCGGTGGTGAGGGGCACCACGCTTCCCAGAACCGCGGCGTAGGCCGACGAGAAGACGATGGCCTCTTCCCGGTCGTGGAACCGAGCGAGACGGCGTTCCAGGTCCCGGTGCGCCGAGAAGGAGCCGCTGATGAAGCGCACCGCCCCCGGGCCCACACCGAAGGCTCGGGCCCCGGCCTCCTCCGCCTCCAGGAGTTCGGGGGTGAAGGCCAGCCCCAGATACGAGTTGGAGTTCAGGCGCAGAAACTCCCGTTCCCCGTAGCCCTCCAGGTGGAAGCGAGGGGCCCGGCTATCCGTTCCCGGGACAACCCCGGTGACGATGAGTTCCTCACCCTTGGCGGTGCCGTCCGATTCGAGGGTCTCCACATGGGCGTCGAGGGCATCCAGCAGTCGATCCTGGGGCATGGGGTCTCCGTATGGGGGAATGTTGCTTGGGTCGCGGGGTCGTGGTTGGGGGGAGGCTGTCCGCCGGGGGGGCGGCCGGTGCGGTGCCCCGGTGTCGGCACGGCGTAGCGCCCTCCACCCGTCAGCGAGTGGGTGGCCCCCCGGGCCGGCCTCCCATGGGGACCACATTCACCGCCCAGGTCAGAGCGCCCGGTGTGCCGGTCTCGACTTCTCCACCGCCAGCGTGACCTGGGTGAGCATATCTTCCACCGTCTCGTGGAGGCCAAACTCGGGCTGCCACCCCCACTCCTCCCGGGCCGCCGAGTCGTCCAGTCGTCGGGGCCACGATTCGGCGATGGCCTGCCGGACCGGATCCACGGCGTAGCCCATCCCGAAGTCCGGGAGCCGCTCCTGGATGGCCCTGGCCATCTGCTCCGGGGTCACCTGCATGGCTGTGACGTTGAAGGCATTGCGGTGCTTGAGCCTGCCAGGGTCCGCATCCATGAGTTCCAGCGCCGCACGGATGGCGTCGGGCATGTACATCATATCCAGGCGCACATCGTGGGAGAGGAAGCAGCGGTAGCGTCCCTCCCGAACGGCGGCCCAGAAGATCTCCACGGCCCAGTCCGTGGTGCCGCCTCCCGGCGGAGCGGTGTGGGAGATGAGCCCCGGATAGCGGACCCCCCGGGCGTCCACCCCGAACTTCAGTTGGTAATAGTCGCACAGGAGTTCTCCGGCCACCTTGGTCACCCCATACATGGTGGTGGGGCGCTGTACCGTGTCCTGGGGGGTGGGATCCGGCGGAGTCCCCGGTCCGAAGGCGGCGATGGAGGAGGGGGTGAAGACGGCGAATCCTTCCTCCCGCGCAGCCTCCAGGATGTTCATGAGGCCGCCGAGATTCACCCGGTAGGCGTCCTGGGGGCGGGCCTCCCCCACCGCCGAGAGGAGGGCCGCAAGGTGGAAGACCACATCGGGCCGATGCTCTCGAACCCGGAGAGCCAGGGTGTCGGGGTCGGTACAGTCCAGCAGGCGGAAGGGGCCTCCTGCCACCGCCGGGTGCTCGGCCCCCGGATCCCGGAGGTCCGTGGCTAGAACGGCCGTGTCGCCCAGCCCCTCCCGGAGCGCCATGACCAACTCGGTTCCGATCTGTCCTGCGGCACCCGTCACCAGCGCTCGTTTCATGCCTGCTCCCGGATCAAGAGGAACCTCAATGTAGGCCGGGTCCGGGACGGCGTCGACCCACTTCCCGTCCCTTTGGGCCGAGCCGGCGGCAGCGCGGTCCCCATGGCCCTCATACCAGTGTGGCCCCGGGCTCGTCGCCGGGGGGCGGGGCTCGGCGGGCTGCCCATAGCGCCCAGGCAAGCACCACGTTCACCGGCACGGCCAGGGACACTACCTCTGCATTGCCCTGCACGGCGAGGCCGGTGAGTTGGGCCAATACGCCCCCCACGGAGGTGATGGCAACGAGGAGCGCCGCCCCTACCGCCACCTGCCCCGGCAGCCCTCTCCACCAGCGCCGACGGATGAGGGCCGGGATCAGCCCCACCGCCAGAAGAAGCCCCAGAGGACTCACGTAGAGGATGTTCAGGTTCCACTGGATGAAAACGTGATCCGTCCACCACGAGGCCAGGAGGATCCCACCGAGAATGCCCGTGCCAACCCCCCAGAGCGAGCCAGCGGCGGCCAGGATCCGCCGAGCCCCTTCCCGATCTTCCCGGGCCCACCGACCGACGGCCGCCAGCGCCACGGCGGCACCGAGCCCCAGGAGGAGCCAGAGGGCCGAGAAGGCGGGAGGGGTCTCCGGGACGGGTGGACGTCCGCTCTCGACCCACACCATCCGAGGACCCAGCAAGGGGGTTGCCGACCCGTCGGCCCGGACCATCTCGAACCCCTCAAGGAGCTCCATGAGCTCGGTGGGGAGGAACATGGCTTCCCACTGTGAGATGGGGGCATCACCGCGGGTTCCCAGGAGGAAGGAGAGCCCCTGGTCCACCCACCCTGTCACCTGTACCATCCGCCGGGCATGCCAGCGCCAGGTGAGGGGGGTGCCGCGGGGCTCGAAGGCGTCCCGTAGCACCCCGCCCAACACCCGATCCAGGGCATCCCGGACCCGAGTCGAGCAATTGTCCCGGAAGTAGTCGTAGATGTAGGGCCGGTTCTCCGGAAGGAAGTTCCAGCGCACGAAGGCGTCGAGTTCCGCCGCCTCCTGCGGGGTCAGGTTCACCCGATTCGCCCAGACCGTGCGCCCGGCCCGGGCGTAGGAGTCCAGGAACGGACCCAGCTCCGCCGGACCCATGGAGTACCGCATGGTGCCCCGGAGGAAGCGGGGAATGAAGTCCACATCCTCGAAATTGAAGAGCCCCCAGTTCCAGGCCAACTCCTGCCCGGTGGCCGGATCCCGGATCAGGAGAGCGTTGTGGCCGAAGAGCTCCCACACCTCGTCGCCGGGGCCCATGGTGAGGAGGTAGACCTCCATGGCCCGGTCGTCCAGGGTCCGGTCGTCCAGGGCCCGGTCGTCCATGGCCCGGCCGTTGGAATGGGCGCCGGTGTGCGCCGCCGACGCCTCGAAGACAGTGGGCGATCCCGCGGCCAGCAGGGTGGGGGATCCCGCGGCCAACAGAAGGATGACGAGGAAACGGATCATGGGCCCGGTTCGGAGAGGATCCAGCAGGACCCCTGATGCTGTCGGCACCGCCGGGGATCGTCAAGCCGGGCCGCCTACCCCGGGGCCCCCGCGGACTTGAGGAGGCCCCGGTCCGGCGACACCTTGAGTCGGTCCGGAGCGTTTCGTCGGCGGTCCGCTCCTGACCCTGAGGCCTGATATTGAGTTGCCATGTCCGGGACCTCCCGGGGCATGAACGGGGTTCCCCCAACCGGAGCCGGGCGCCTGCGCGCCCACCCTCCTTCCTATGCACTTGATTCACCGGAGAATGCCGTGAAGCGGGCCATCGTCGCCGTCCTCGCCGCCCTTGGGGGCCTGGTCATCCTGGGCTTCCTCTTCATCTTCGCCCTGAGCTGGGCGGTTCTGGCCCCCACCCCCCTGCCCAGCAGCGTGGTCCTGGAACTGGATCTGGAGGAGGGGATCATCGAGGGCGCACCCTCCGACCCCTTCACCCTGGCGCTGCAGCGCTCCCGCCTCCAGACGGTGCGGGTGGTGGAGACGCTCGAGCGGGCGGCCGACGACGACCGGGTGGTGGGTCTTCTGGTACGAGGTGGGCAGGCACCGGGAGGGTGGGCCACCACCCAGGAGCTCAGGGATGCGGTGATCCACTTCCGCGAGAGCGGGAAGCCCGCCGTCCTCTTCGCTCAGACCTTCGGGGAGTTCGCGCCGGGGCAGGCGGGGTACTACTTCGCCACCGCCTTCGATGAGATCCTCCTGCAGCCGTCGGGGGATGTGGGGCTGCTGCCCCTCACCCTGGAGGCCCCCTTCTTCAGGGGAGCCCTGGACCGGCTGGATGTGGAGCCCCGCTTCGACCGGCGCTGGGAGTACAAGGACGCCACCGAGATCTTCACCCGGGAGGGCTTCAGCGACCCCTCCCGTGAGGCGTCTCAGGCGCTCCTCGAGTCGCTTCTGGAGTCCATGGTGGAGGGGATCGCCCAGGGCCGCTCCCTCCCGGCCGATTCGGTGCGGGCGCTGGTGGCGGCGGGACCGTTCATGGCTCAGGATGCCCTGGAGGCCGGCTTGGTGGATCGCCTGGCCTACCTGGACGATGCCCGGGAGCAGCTCCTGGAGGCCGGCGGAGACCGGACTGAGCGCCTGGCCTTCGCCCGGTACTCGGAGCGGGACGGTCGGGTCTGGAATCGAGGGCCGCGGGTGGCGCTCATCTACGGGTCCGGTACCATCGTGCAGGGTCGGTCCGGGTTCGATCCCTTCACCGGGGGCTCGTCCTTCGCCGCCTCCACGGTGGCCGGGCATCTCCGGGCGGCCATCGAGGACGAGACCGTCCGGGCCATTCTCTTCCGGGTGGATTCGCCCGGGGGGTCATATGTGGCTTCGGACGTGGTGCGGCGCGAGCTGATCCGGGCCCGGGAGAAGGGCAAGCCGGTGGTGGTCTCCATGGGCAACACCGCCGCCTCCGGCGGCTACCTGGTCTCCACCGACGCTGCTCGCATCGTGGCCCATCCTGCTACCCTCACCGGCTCCATCGGCGTCCTGGCGGGGAAGTTCGTCACAGGGGATCTGGCTGAGCGGCTTGGCATCACCTGGGACCGGATCGAGGCCGGCGGTGAATCCACCTTCTTCTCCGGCTTCGAGGACTTCTCCGAGAGGGAGTGGGAGCGATTCCAGGAGTACCTGGACCGGGTCTACGACGAGTTCGTGGGAATGGTGGCCGATGGGCGGGGGATGGACCGGGCGCAGGTGGATCAGGTGGCCCGGGGTCGCGTCTGGACCGGGCGGGACGCCCTGGAGGTGGGCCTCGTGGACGATCTGGGCGGCTTCCGCACTGCACTGGCGGCCGTCCGGGAAGAGTTGGAGCTGGAGCCCGATGTCCGACTGAACGTCACCACCTTCCCGGCGGAGCGGACCCTCTTCCAGCTTCTCATGGAGGATGGGTTCCAGGTTACCGCCGCCACGGTGCTGGCGGGGCGCGCTGCGGAGGGACCGTGGGTCGAGGCGCTTCGCCCGCTCCTGCGTCAGGCAGAGGCGCTGGGCGTCCTTGGGGGCGCGGCACACCCGGTCCGGATGCCGCCCTTGGAGATCCCGGCCCGGTGAGTTCGGTCCTGGACGCCCGGGGGCTCCGGAAGAGCTACGGGGCCCGGGAGCTCCTCCCGGGGGTGGATTTCGCTGTGGGGGAGCGGGAGAAGGTGGGGATCGTGGGGCGGAACGGCTCCGGCAAGAGCACCCTTCTGCGGATCCTGGCCGGTGAGGAGGGGGCCGACGAGGGCACGGTGGCGCTCCGCCGGGGGCTTCGGGTCGCCTACCTTCCCCAGGACCCTCCGGTGCATCCGGAGCGGACGGTCTTCGAGACGGCGGGGGAGGGGACCGGGACGCTGCAGCAGGATCTGGTGGCGTACCAGGAGGTGAACCGGGCGCTGGCCGGCGGCGCTGAGGGCGCCCGGCTGGAGGAGCTCCTTGAGCGGCAGGCCCGCCTCTCGGCCCGTATCGAGGCGGCGGGGGGGTGGGATCTG